>Ga0207422_1001239_pt1 | contig 54751 bp, 48 predicted proteins | sample MarCyaLeptolynsp_FD_187757 | JGI IMG/M metagenome (GOLD analysis project Ga0207422, IMG submission 187757) | Marine cyanobacterial communities from Panama - species 1 Leptolyngbya sp. (SPAdes) | ecosystem: Environmental > Aquatic > Marine > Unclassified | place: Panama: Panama City | collected... | reverse complement strand
GAAAAGATTTTTCGCGGTTTTAATCGTGAGCCCAAGGAAGTACATCGGCAACAAGCCCTAGTTCCAAGTTCCTGCCATGCCATTGTTAATGAGTCTGGAACCGCGCCAGGAATGCGATTTGAAAAGGGGGGAAGATTTTACTTTTCTACTCCTGGAGTGCCTTACGAAACGGAGCACTTGATTGCGGATAAGATTATCCCTTGGATTGAGGAAACCCAAATTTCCGGGAAACTTTATCATAAGACCTTAATCACGCAGGGTAGAGGAGAAAGCGATATAGCCGAAATTCTCGCTGACTGGGAAGATGCATTAAGTCCAGAATTAAAATTAGCCTATTTGCCTTCACCAGGTTTGGTGCGCTTGCGTTTAAGTGGTAAGGCCAAGTCTAAAGCTGAAAGCAAGGCTATTGTTGAGCAGGGAATTGAGGAGATCCGTGAACTAATCGGTGATATAATTTTTGGGGAAGATGCTAATTCATTAGAAGAAATAGTTGGTAAGTCCTTACAGATTCGAAAATTGTCAATGGCCACGGCAGAAAGTTGCACAGGCGGCTATATTGGTCATCTAATTACCAGCATTCCTGGCAGTTCCGAATACTATTTAGGTGGTGCCGTAGCCTACAGTAATTCCCTCAAGGTAGAATTATTGGGGGTAGATAAAGAGCTAATAGAAAGCCATGGAGCAGTAAGTGAGCCGGTGGCCTTGCAGATGGCAGAGGGTATTCGCAAAAAAACAGGGGCCGATTTCGGTCTGGCTACCACAGGCATTGCCGGTCCGGGTGGGGGGAGCCCCGAAAAACCCGTTGGAACCGTGTGGATTGCGGTTTCTGGTCCGGAGGGAACGAAGGCCCGCTGCTATCACTTTGGTAATCATCGGCAAAGGAATATTCGGCGCAGTGCATTAATGGCATTGGACCGACTGCGAAAAGAAGTGCAGAAAATTGAAATCTAGGTTTGTAGGGCTATAATATTTACTTACTTTTGCAGACCCAAAATTTAAGAAGCGAGTACCATGTCAAGAGTATGTGAGCTTACCGGAAAGAAAGCTATGAGTGGAAACAATGTTTCCTTCTCCAATAAGAAGAACAAGCGCAAGTTCAATGTGAACTTGATGAAGAAGCGTTTTTATTTAGCTGAGGAAGATCGTTGGATCACCTTACGTGTTTCTGCTTCTGCCTTGAAAAACATTAATAAGAAAGGTTTGGCTGCGGTTATCAAGGAAGCGCGTGCCAATGGATATCTCACCAAATAAGATTTAGGTAATGGCCAAGAAAGGTAACCGAGTACAAGTTATTCTAGAGTGCACCGAGCATAAAGACAGTGGTATGCCTGGTACTTCTCGTTACGTAACTACCAAGAACAAGAAGAACACTCCTGATCGTATGGAGCTTAAGAAGTACAATCCTATCCTTAAGCGCCACACTCTTCACAAAGAAATCAAGTAAAATACTAAGCGATGGCAAAGAAAGTAGTAGCGACCCTTAAGTCCGGAGATTCTGCCCAGTTTACCAAAGTGGTACGTATGGTAAAATCTAGTAAATCTGATGCTTACACTTTTGAAGAAAAAGTAGTAAACAAAGAACATATCAAGGACTTCTTGAAAGGCTAAACGTCGCTTGTCCTGAAAAAGCTGACCCTAACACCTTGTGTTGGGGTTTTTTATTTTGGATGAGTCCACTAAACACTTGCTAAGCATTTCGGATATTTGCCGATATTTTTTTAGGAAATGGGTCTATTTGGAAAATTGTTCTCCAGGGAAGATGACAAGGAGAAAATTGATTCGGGATTAGCTAAAACCAGAGAGAGTGTTTTTGCTAAACTTAGCAAAGCTGTTGCTGGCAAGAGCAAGGTGGATGATGAGGTCCTTGACGATTTAGAAGAGATTCTTATTAGCTCCGATGTAGGGGTGGATACTACCGTTAAAATAATCGAAGCCATTGAGGCCCGGGTGGCCAAGGATAAATATTTAGGTACTTCTGAACTCAATCAAATCCTCAGGGAGGAAATTGCCGCCTTGCTTAAAGATGGGGCTAGTCAAGAGGAATTTTCTCTACCCGAAAACGGTCCTTATGTTTTAATGGTCGTTGGGGTTAATGGTGTTGGGAAAACCACTACCATCGGCAAATTGGCTCACCAATTTAAGCAGGCTGGCTTAGAGGTGGTTCTGGGAGCTGCGGATACCTTCAGGGCCGCAGCCGTGGATCAATTGGAAATTTGGAGTGAAAGAGTTCAGGTCCCGATAGTGAAACAGGCCATGGGCTCTGATCCTGCTTCTGTAGCCTTCGACGCGGTGCAAAGCGGGATTTCCAGGAAGGCAGATATTGTGATTATCGACACTGCCGGTCGTTTGCATAATAAGGTGAATCTTATGAATGAGCTCTCCAAAATTAAGAGGGTTATGCAAAAACTGGTTCCTGAAGCACCTCACGAAGTATTATTGGTTTTAGATGCTTCTACAGGGCAGAATGCCCTCGAACAAGCCAAGCAATTTAGTAAGGCCACGGAAGTAACGGCTTTGGCTCTAACCAAGCTTGATGGAACCGCTAAAGGTGGTGTAGCTATCGGGATTTCAGATCAGTTACAAATTCCGGTAAAATATATCGGCGTGGGAGAAGGAATGGAAGATCTGCGTCATTTTGATAAGGAGGCTTTCGTAAACAGTCTATTTGAGCAGTAAATATGCGTACCAAGCATCGGAAGAAGAATAAGATTAATATCGTAACTCTAGGTTGTTCCAAGAATCTTTACGACAGTGAAGTTTTAATGGGGCAATTGAAGGCCAATCAGAAAGAGGTGGCCCATGAGGAGGAAGGGAATATTGTAGTCATCAACACCTGTGGCTTTATTGAGAATGCCAAGGAAGAATCGGTGAATACTATCTTGGATTTTGTACAAAGGAAAGAGGAAGGAGAAGTAGATAAAGTCTTTGTGACTGGCTGCCTTTCGGAGCGATATAAACCGGATTTACAGAAGGAGATTCCCAATGTTGATCAATACTTTGGAACTCGCGATTTACCATTACTCCTCAAGGCCTTAGGGGCTGATTATAAAAAGGAATTAGTAGGAGAGCGTCTAAGTACTACCCCTCAACATTATGCCTATCTAAAGATTGCCGAGGGGTGCGATCGACCCTGTAGTTTTTGTGCCATCCCCTTAATGCGAGGGGCACATCGCTCTACACCAATTGAAGATTTGGTTACCGAAGCTCAAAAGCTGGCGGCCAAAGGGGTGAAGGAGTTATTGTTAATTGCGCAGGATTTGACCTACTATGGCTTGGATCTTTATAAGAAAAGGGCTCTGGCGGAACTCTTAAAAGAATTGGTTAAGGTTGAGGGTATAGAATGGATTCGTTTACACTATTTATTTCCTACCGGATTCCCTGAGGAGGTCTTGGATTTAATTAGGGAAGAGCCTAAAATCTGTAATTATATAGACATCCCTTTACAGCATATTGCTGATCCGGTATTAAAGTCAATGCGTCGTGGTACCACCAAGGAACGTACAGATAAGCTATTGCGATTAATGCGGGAGAAGGTACCTGGTATTGCCATCCGTACTACCTTAATAGTTGGTTACCCTGGAGAGTCGGAAGAGGATTTCCAAGTGTTAAAGGAATGGGTAAGGGAAATGCGTTTTGAACGCTTGGGGGTATTCACCTATTCCCATGAGGAAAATACGCATGCCTTTAAGCTGGAAGATGATGTCCCTGCCGAGGTTAAGCAGGCTCGAGCAGATGAGATTATGGCCATTCAGCAAGCCATTTCAGCCGAACATAATCAGTCCATGGTGGGTCGAAAGTATCATGTGCTAATTGACCGCGCCGAAGGGGATTTCTTCATTGGCAGAACGGAATTTGATTCAGCGGATGTAGACAATGAAGTACTGGTGGAAGCGGAGTACTTACCCATTGGTCAATTCGTTGAAGTGGAAATTACCGGTGCTGAAGATTACGATTTATTCGCAGTTCCAGTCTTGCGCTAGCACTTATGCTAGCCAATAAGCTTTCGTAGTCCCGCCATTTTTAGAGCGGCAACGGCGGCTTCGGTACCTTTATTACCGTGAATCCCTCCGCTACGGGCCCTACTTTGCTCGATATTATTATCGGTTAAGACGCAAAAAATAACCGGGGTATTGTAGCGAAGATTTAGTTCTGTGATGCCTTGGGTTATGCTATTGCAAACGAAATCAAAATGACGGGTCTCCCCCTGAATGACGTTGCCAATGGCAATAATTGCATCATACTTCTCAGATGCGCATAAACGTTTGGCGGCAAAGGTAATCTCAACTGCTCCAGGAACTTTTACATGGGTAATGTCATGCCCTGCAGCCCCACAAGCCATTAGAGTGCTTTTCGCTCCTTCATAGAGAGCTGAAGTGATTTCATCATTCCACTCAGACACCACGCAGGCAAAGCGCATCCCATTGGCATTGGGAAGGTCTTCGGGATTGAATTCCGATAAATTAGTTCCGGCGGTAGCCATTATAATTGGGCTTGCATCCGACCAATGTAACGGTCGATGTCAAGAGCTTGACGAGAATCGGGATAATCATTCTTGATTTGCTCGTAAAACTCTAAGGCCTCCGCATTCTTGCCTAAGCTTTCAGCGGTAAGTCCGGCCTTAAGTAGTACAAAAGGAACCGCAAACTCATTATCATTAAGGGAGATGGCCTTTTGGTAATACTCTAGGGCATCTTCCGCCTGGTTTAATTCCATAAAAGCATCACCAATAGCCGCTTTAGCGTTTACCGCTAAAACAGGATCATCGGTATGGTACTCGTCTAAAATCTTGATGGCATTTTCAAATTCTCCCATACGTAGGTAGGACATACCTGCATAGTAATTGGCAAGATTTCCAGCGGCGGTTCCACTGTAATCGGCAGCGATATCTAGGAATCCAAGATTATCCCCTAATCCATTAACTGCAGCTTCAAAGGAATCTACTTCAAACCAGTGTTGTGCTTGGTAAATTTCCTCTTGAGCGGCGATTTCATTAGGCTCTACAACATACTTATCATAGGTGATATACCCAATGCTAATGGCGAAAATTGCCACAACTACAATGATTATGGAGCGAGAATTCTCTTCAAAAAATTGCTCTACTTTGCTAATCGACTGGGTAACGTCTACTAATACTTCCTCTTCGCGGTTATTCTTTTTAGCCATGCTTGCCAAATTCTAATAGTCGGCAAAAGTAAAAAAATTCCTTTCTGTGACGAGCCTCTTATGCAGGTATCATGCATTATTTTAGCAAAATGCATTTGCGGCGATTACATCTATTGAATTTCAAGAGTTGGACGGAGGGGGAGTTTGAGCTTAGTCCTAAGCTAAATTGCTTTGTGGGCCTCAATGGTAGTGGCAAGACCAACCTCCTGGACGCCATCCATTATCTCTGTTTAACTAAGAGTTATTTCGGTCATCGCGATCAAAGAAATATCCGCCATGGTGAAGAATTCTTGATGATTGAGGGAGACTTTGTGCGGAAGGAAGAAGAGGAGCACCTGCATCTTTCTTTAAAGAAAGGCGCTAAGAAAGTCTTGAAGCGCAATAAGAAGGAATATGAGAAACTGGCGGATCATGTTGGTGCCTTCCCAGTTGTAGTGATCTCTCCCTATGATCGCGATTTGATTTTAGATAGTTCTGAAACGCGCCGCCGCTTTATTGATGGAGTAATCTCCCAAGGCAATTCCCAGTACCTCTTTCATTTGATGCGCTATCAAAAGGCGCTACAACAAAGAAATAGTTTACTTAAGTTCTTTGCGGCTAATCACAACTTTGATAGTAGCGCGATCGATTTATACGATCAACAGCTGGTGGAGCACGGTTCGGCCATAGCAGAGGCTAGAAGGGCCTTTTGTGCTGAGTTAGGTCCCAGAATCCAATATTATTACCAGTGGTTAAGCGGGGGGGCAGAAGCGGCTAGTCTAGAATATAAGACCCAGTTTGATTCTGAACCTCTGCAAACTTTGCGATCCTTGCACGAAAAGGATCGTCTCTTGCAATATAGTTCATGGGGGGTGCACAGGGATGATTTGAAGCTTAAGCTTGACCAGGAACTTGTGAGGGAATTTGCATCTCAAGGTCAGCAGAAATCCTATCTAATTGCCTTAAAATTGGCTCAATATGAGTTTATTCGGGATCATCAAAAATTAGTGCCCATCTTACTTTTAGATGATATTTTCGATAAACTTGATGAGGAGCGCGTATCGCGACTAGTAGAGTTGGTTCACGATTCCAATTTTGGGCAAATCTTTATTACCGATACCCATGAGGAGCGCACCGGCCCATTGATTCAAAGGATAGATCCCAATGCCAAGATCATCAATGTAAATGCACTTAAGGATGGATGATAACACGCACAAATTAGGCGATGCCATCGGAGCATTCCTTAAGGGGCACCGATTAGAGGAGCGGTTTTACGAAGCAATCCTCAAGTCTGATTGGCAGGATTTAATGGGGGAGAAGGTAGCCGAGAAAACCAATGATCTTTACCTCGATAAAGGATGCCTTATTATTTATCTCTCTAGTGCACCTCTTCGGCATCAGTTAATAATGAAGCAACAAAAAATGATGGACTACCTCAATGCAAGGGTAGGTAGAGGGTCCAGCCCTATTAAGCAAGTTCTAATCCGGTAATAAAAAAAAGCCTTAACCATGAGGCTAAGGCTTTCTTATACTTAATGCAGCTAATTCTTAGTAGCGATTGCGCTTGGCAAAGAAGAAGTTGCCTTCGATTTCAGCATTTTCATCTGAATCACTTCCATGCACCGCATTGGCAGCGATTGATGTGGCGTACATTTTACGAATGGTACCTTCTGCAGCTTCGGCAGGATTAGTAGCTCCAATAAGAGTACGGAAATCAGCTACGGCATTATCTTTTTCAAGAATAGCGGCCACAATATGACCTGAGGTCATGTAGTCCACAAGCTCTCCGAAAAAGGGACGTTCGCTGTGCACCGCGTAGAAGCCTTCGGCGTCTTTACGCGATAAAGCGGTCATCTCCATTGCAACGATGCGGAAACCAGCTTCGTTGATTTTAGCTAAAATTGCTCCGATGTGGCCATTTTCCACCGCATCGGGCTTGATCATGGTAAAAGTTCTGTTGCCAGCCATTACTTAGTAATTAATATGGGCGGCAAAATTATTCCTTTGATATTGGGTGGACAAGAGTTTTGTTAAAATCATTTCCCGTTGCCTTAAATAATCTAATTTTGTTTCACTTTAATAAATCAGAAAACAGGACTTTATGAAAATCCGCAATTTCCTTCGCTTTGCTCTAGCTGGAGTTTTAGCATTTAGCATTTCTTCTTGTGAAGATGACGATGATGGTAGCTTAGGCGCTTCATTAATCGTTACCGAAACTGTATCAGGTGCCACAGGTGGTTCTATTAACATTAATCAAGGTAATAGCTTGGTTTTCGTATGGGATGCACGTAAAGGCGATACCGATATGGAGACTTTTGAGGTTAGCGTGACCGGCGTTAATACCCCAAATCCAATTCCAACCAGTTTAGGTGGAAACACTTTCCCTTATGACATTGCAAATGCCGACGATGAAACTTATATCGATACCTTGATTTTCCCTAGTGCAGGAATCAATGTAGGTGTAACTTCATACACTTTCACGGTTACCGATAAGGATGGAAACGTGGATAATGTAACCTTTACGGTAAATACCGTGGCTTCTGCTACCCCTATGACCAATACCGTAAATGGAGCTTTCTTCCATATCGCAGGTTCCTTGGAAGGCGCTTACGATTTAATTAATGAGGATGTAGTATCGGCTTCTGCCCCTGGAACAAACAAGGATATGGCAAATACTGATCAGGCGGGTGCTGCCTTTACCGGATCTTGGGAGGCGCAAAACGCAACCTTATTCGTGAAGGATAATTCTTTTGATTACGCTAATGCAACTGTAGAAGCAGCGACCTCTGCTTTTGCCTTAAGTTCTTCTCCTAGTAATACCGTAAATAATCCAATGGACGGAGATATCTACATTGCTAAACTTCGTGGCGGAAACAACTACGCAGTTATTGAAATCGTTACGGTTGATCCTTCTGACAATACTTGTAACTGTGGTAACACAGGGAAGATTACTTTTAACTTTAAGAAGTAATTGAGCTTTCTACATAAAACAAAAGCTTGTTATTGGCTGTAATAGGTCGATAACAAGCTTTTTTGATTTTTTTAAATATGAAATTGGATATTCTTGCCTTTGGCGCCCATCCAGATGATGTTGAATTGAGTTGCGCCGGTACCCTTGCCAAGCAGGCGGCCTTGGGTAATTCCTGCGGAGTAGTGGATTTAACCAGGGGTGAACTAGGTACTCGAGGGACAGCCGAAATTAGAATGGCCGAAGCCGAGGAGGCTGGCAAGGTAATGGGACTTAAGGCCCGTCATAACTTGGGCTTTCGAGATGGTTTCTTTGTGAATGACGAAGAACATCGGATGGCCATTATCCAACAGATTAGAAGGTTTCGACCTAAAATCATTATTGCTAATGCGCCTCAGGATAGACATCCTGATCACGGACGTGGTTCTTTTTTGGTTAAAGAGGCTAGTTTCTTAGCCGGACTAAAAATGATTGAAAGTGAATGGGAAGGCGAGAAGCAAGAGGCATGGCGCCCGGAACTGGTTTTATACTATATCCAATTCCAAAATTTAAAGCCTGATTTCATTGTCGATATTGGCGAGCACATTCAGACCAAGCTTAAGTCCATTGAGGCCTATCGCTCCCAGTTTTATGATCCCAACAGTTCCGAACCAGCCACGGTGATAAGTTCCAAGAACTTTCTTGATTCTGTAACCTACCGGGCCCAGGATATGGGTCGCTTGATTGGAGCAGAATACGGGGAAGGATTTATTGCGGCCCAGGATTTAGGACTCGACGATCTGATGCAATTGAAGGGCGTACGCTAAGGTAGACTTGCTCAAACTCTTCGGCGATGGCTTGGAAAGAATACCTGGCTTGGGCCGATATGGCTAAGGAGGCTGCATCGTATAGATGATATTCCTTTTCTATTTTAAGCATAGCCTTAGCTAGAGAGATGGCATCCTTAGGTTCCACAAGCTCACCCTGCTTTTTGCCGATATATTCTGGGATTCCACCAACTTTGGTAGCAATAACAGGACGTCCCACACAAAGTGATTCTAAAAGTACTACTGGCTGGTTTTCAATAAAGCTGGAGAGCACAAATGCGTGGCAGTTCTTCATTTCTGCCGCTACCTCTTCGCGGCTCATGGCGCTTAGAACTTGATAGTTTTCTTTTGGAATTCCACTTTCTTCCAATAGGCGGTTTAACCAAATAGTATCGCCATCACCTCCGATTTTAAGAAAAAGGCGGCTGTTTTGTTCCTGGGCAATTTTAAAGGCCTCTATGAGTCCCGTGATATTTTTGGTTTCTTGTTGCAAAGAGGAAATATGTAGTAGGCAAAACTGCTCTTCCCTCTGACTTCGGGTTTGATACTTGAAAATCTCTGTGTCCACTACATTGCCAATAACTTGGATGGTGCTCTGAACACCAAAATCGCGCATGGAATCTGCCAGCTGTTTGGAAACAGGGCAAATAACTTGAGCCGAATTTAAGATCCGTCGGGCCATATGTTGAGCTAGTTTGCTCCATTCTGGACGCCTTTGTGATTGATAACCCGAGTAGTGCTCTGTAATGATATAGGGCATTCCTTTCAAAAAGCCCTGAAATACAATTCCCGATGGCCAGGTGACATGTAAGTGAGACATCTTGAAATTAAAGCCTATTTGCTTTAGGTGCTGAAAGCCCTGTTCCAATGCCTTGTAATGACTTTGCACCGGCCACTTTTTTTTATAGCGTACCTGCAACTGAAAATACGGTTCCTCTTCAATGACAAAATCCGCCTCATCCGCTTCAAAAGCGCTCAACAAGACCACGGGATATAAGGTGTTAATAGCTTTGAGGTGCTCTTGTACAAAGTTCCCCAATCTTTCGTCGGAAGGATTAGGGTACCAACTGGCAATATGTAGCACGGGATGGCTAATAATCAAGGTCTTTGCTACAAAGGAATAAAAAAAGGTCATCTGAAATACAGATGACCTTAAAAGATGGGTGGCTAATGGGGTTCGAACCCACGACCTCTGGAACCACAATCCAGCGCTCTAACCAACTGAGCTATAGCCACCGTAATTAGCTATTTGCTAAGGGTCGGCAAATTTAAGCAATGTGGTGAAACCGCGGGCTTTTTTGTAGAAAAAAAATTAGGGCCTTTTTTTCCGTCGTTTACCGAGGGTTTCCATGAGGTGCCGATGAAACTCTATCTCCAGGCGATAAAAGCCCGCCGCTTTGCGCGTACCGACAACTTCTTCAAACTTTGAAAAATACTGCAGCTTTAAATCCGCAATGTCTTTTTGGTTCTGCAATTCTTGCAAGGCTATTTGCTTTAAGTCTTCATCACTGATTCTATCCCAGTCCTTTTGAATATCCCTTTTGCTCATGCCATTGTAGCGACGCATGTGGATTTCCTTCAATTTTTTGCTGTACTCATTATACACGGGCCAAAATAATTGGGCTTCTTCGGGGCTGAGATCTAATTTATCCGTGATGAACTTTGTTTTATAGGCTTCGACCCGTTCAAAATCGGGAGGAGGGCCATCCGGTTGCGCCATTAATCCCAAGCTGGACACAAACATTACCAAGGTTAAATAATAAGCTTTCATGATTTTAGAGGTATTCGGTAGATAAATATTGCTCTTGGAGGTAGCTTTCAATGAGCTCTTCGTCAAGGTCATCGCTAAGAGATACGCTATCCTCAATTTCTAATTGAATAAAACTTTCGGGATGGATGCTGAAGGGATCTGCGCTAAGGAAGTCGATAATTTCTTCTTCCTGTAAATCAGCAAGATTTAGTTGCTCCTGCTCAAGTTCGGCGCTTTTGGTGGTGAAAACAAAGGCGGCGATCAGAAGCGCGGCAGCGATGCTAGACCACCAGACTATATTTAGCTTCAAGCGCTGAGGTTCAGTCTTGTGTTCAGATGGAGCTTCGCTAATCGCTTTTAAATCCAACTTCTTTTGTTGAAAGTAGCCTTCCGGTATTTTAAAATCCTTTTGATCCATTACTATATATAGACTCTTAAAAGTCTTTGAGGTTTAATTCTATTTTGATTTTTTCTTTGGCATGGTGATAGGATGCTTTAAGCGCTCCTATCGATGTTTCCAAGATTTCACTCATCTCTTTGAAGGGCATTTCCTGAAAGTACTTTAGTTTAAAAACTGTTTGCTGTTTATCGGGTAATTTGGCGATGGCCGCCAACAGTAATTGCAGTGATTCATCTCCATCAAAATAAGGGTCAGCCGAAAGCTTAAAGTCAAGAGGCCCCTCTTGTAATTGAAAGCGACGTTCCTTCTTCAGTTGGGCAAGTGCTTCATTGGTGGTGATGCGATACATCCAAGTGTAAAAGGCGCTCTCTCCCCGAAAAGAGGGGAGGGCCCGCCAAGCTTTTATAAATGCTTCTTGCAATACATCATCGGCCCAATCATGGCGAAGCATAATACTTCTAGCCTGCCAGTACAGTCTTTCTGTAAAGGCATCAACAAGCTCCGAAAACAATAGCTGATATCGTCCTTCGCTTAAGTATTCCTTCCAAATGGTCGGCTCCTGCATTCTTCAAAGTTCGGGTATTTGAGCGGCGTTTTTCAAAAAGGTTTAAAAGCCTTTATCATTCTTATTTTTTAGCTCCCTGGAAGACTCTAATATGTTTTTAAGGTGAATGTAAAAGACTGAAAATTAGTGATGAATGATGATGTTAGCTACATTTTATATTGGTTAAAATTCTATATTTGCTACTCGTTTCTATTACCCAAACAGTAAGACAATGAAAAAAATTACACTTTTTGCCGCTGCAGCTTTGCTTCTTGCAAGCTGTAATCGTGACAGCACAGATGTGAGCTCTGACGCTCCCGCTGAAACTCGCACCAATGTGGTACACTTTGAGCAATCTGACTTAGATGGAATGTTAATTCCAATGACTCAATCATTCAGTATTTCCGCCAAGGCGGCTGTTCAGTTAAATTACACCTATCGCGCTTATGCCGAGCCAGTAACAATCGCTGGTCATGATATGGCTGCTTCTGCAATTTATTCAGAAGGTGATGTGGTTTTTGTAACCTGGCATTCAGTTAGTGGGCCAGTTCCAACTGGATCTACCTCTTCTTTAGCGGGTTCCATTTGTGCATATAAGCAAACCGGCATTGGTCAATACACCTTTATGGACCGTATTGATTTTACCGATGCTGACTACCATGAATTAACAGCACACACTAATTCTTCTACTGGTCATATCGAAGTTTTCGCCGTAGGTCAGCGTGCAAGCACCAGCGGATATTTGTTGAGTGGTCACCGTGGAGCAGTTGTAACGCGTGTTGATTATGATTACATCAATGATGAGTTCTGGGAGCCAGGTGTTAAAGAATTACCATTGCCAGGGGTATCCGCTAATGATATCGAAGCAGGTGCTTCTCATCTATACATCGTGACCGGTGATGGTCAAGGTGGTTCCGATGGTGGTGTTTACGAGGTTGACCGTTCACTAGCTCAGGTGAAAAAGGTTAATAACAGCATCAATGATGGTGTAGCTATTATTGCCGATGCGACAGCGACTTCTACCTCAAGTAGCAGTATGTATGTATTAGAGCGTGATGCTGCTGACAAATATTCTGTTCATGAATTCTCTACCACTTATGGAGGTGGTTCTAGTTCGGGTTGGGCGAGCAATCTGAACTTCGTTAGTGATGCGACTATCGCTTCATCTTTGGATTTAGAGCGTGCTGATATGACTTGGGCTCAATGGAGACTTGGGTCATCAGATCCTCAAGACTCCTTAATTATTAGTGCAGGACTTAATGGAATTTACCGTGCAGGATCCGGAAGCAACGGAATCACTAGCGTTAAGGATTTAGGTCCATGTCTTTCTACTGCTTTCGATCCAGGTTTATCCGTTCTTTATTATGCTGATGGTGATGACGGTGTATTTGTTTTAGCCATGGATAACTTTGAAGGTGGAGCTTTAATTAGCACCTATGATGTGATTGGCCAGTTTACCCCTCCAACAGGTGGTGTATTCCCAGCCGATTTCTTAATCAAGGAAATGAGCGTTTATCAAACTCGCAATATTGCTTTAGCGGCAGGTGAAGCTGGTGTATACTTCTTACAGAGAGATAAGAACTAAGATTCTTGAATCATATTTTTTCCAAAGGCTCCTCGATCGAGGAGCCTTTTTTTTGAAAATTTTCAAGGTAAGCTCTTGCTTCGGGAGATTATATTGTTTTGTAAAACACTGTTTTTCAATTAAACTTATAATTAGAAGGTCGGATTATTGATATAAATAAATATATTTGTGGACTATTACCCAACTTATTTCGAATAATGAAAAAAATTGCAACTATCTTAAGTTTGGCCGTGGTAGCAGTAGCTTGTAACCGTGACAATGAAACGGTAACTACTCCTCCCGTTGACGCCAAAAGTGCTGGAGTCGTACACTACGACGCTGGTGATCTTCCAGGAAGCGTGCAGAATTTGAATGAATCATTCGGTATTTCTTCAAAAGCTTCAGGAACTCAATTAAACTATACTTATCGTGGCTATGCTAAGCCGGTAGACAATGATGCTACCCCTTTCAATAGCGATGATTTATCAGCTGCTGCAGTATTTGCGGTGGATGATGTAGTATTTGTTTGTTGGCATACTAATGGAAATGGTCTAAGTCCACTTAGTAACACCAGCCCTTATGGAGGTTCTATTGCGGCTTACAAATTAAGTGGCATTGGTCAGTACACTTTCATGGATCGTGTTGACTTCCCTGAGCATGATTTCTTCAAGATGTCAGCTCACAAGAACACCGGTACTGGAAATATTGAAGTTTTCGTAGCTGGTCAGCGTAATCCTGATAATTCAGGTTACCTTTTAGCTAACCACGCTGGAGCAACAGTTACCCGCATCGACTATGATTATATCAATGATGAGTTCTGGGAGCCTTCATTCGAAGAATTACCATTACCTGGTGTAGCTGCCACTGATATCATCGCTTTAGCCCAAAATTACTTCGTTCTTACCGGAAATGGTGAGGGTAACAACAACGGAGGTATCTTCGAGGTTAACCGTTCTTTGGATTATGTTATCAAGGCTGACCAAGGTAATGTAGAAGACGGAATCGCTTTAGCTACTGATCCGACTAACTTATTTACTACTTCTGGAGACTTATACGTATTAGACCGTGCTGGATCAGATTACCGGGTGCAAAAGGCTACCGGAATTTCTAGTGCAGCCGTAGGTACTAACTTTTCAACTTTAAGCTCTCACAGTGATAACACTGCTGGTGGATCAGCAATCTCTTCAATTAACTACGAGCGTGGAGATTTACAATTTGCCATTGGTCGCACTGGAACAGTTAGCGAAACTGATTCTCTATTGATCGCCGTAGGATCTAACGGTGTATTTGAGGCAGGTAGTGGTACCGGCGGTATTACTGCTGCTGCAAATAATGGAGCTTGTACTGGTATTGCTTTCGATCCAGGTTTAGGTGTACTTTACTACTCAGCTGGTGAAGGCGGTATGTGGGTACTTGCTATGGGTGAGTACGCAGATAATGCAGGTCCTTTGGTGAGTCTTTATGATAATATTGGACGTTTTGTTCCTCCTAGCACTGTAAGTGGAGTAGGTGGTTCTATTCCATTCAATGTTAAGGACATCAGCGTATACCAAACTCGTCACATTGCTTTAGCATCTGGTGATGGGGGTGTATATTTCTTGCAACGCGATAAGAACTAAGAAGTTCATTTCACGATATTTAAAAGGCTCCTCATTTGAGGGGCCTTTTTTCGTTTAAGCTATTTCAACATCATATTTCGACCATTCATCATAAAATGATTCAATAATACCTTGGTTATCAGTTCTAAAGGATTTTTAGGCTGTTTATTATTGATATAAATAAATACATTTGTAGTTCTATTACCCAATTTATATCAACATGAAAAAAATTGCAACAATCTTAAGCTTAGCTGTAATAGCTGCAGCTTGTAACCGTGACGAAGCTCCAGCGGCGGCGGCTCCGGTTGATGCCAAAAGTGCTGGCGTAGTGCACTATGACCCTAGTGATCTTCCAGGAAGCGTACAAAACTTGAATGAGTCATTTAGCGTTTCTGCCAAGGCTGCAGGTACTCAATTAAACTATACTTATCGTGGCTATGCTAAGCCTGTAGATAACAACGCTACTCCTTTCGATAGCGATGATTTATCTGCAGCAGCTGTTTTTGCCGTGGATGATGTAGTATTCGTTTGCTGGCATACCAATGGCAACGGTGCTAGTCCTTTAGGGAACTCTAGTGCCTTTGGTGGTTCTATTGCTGCCTACAAATTAAGTGGTGTAGGTCAGTATACCTTTATGGATCGCGTTGACTTTCCTGAGCATGACTTCTTCAAGATGTCGGCTCATAAGAACACCAGCACCGGAAATATCGAAGTTTTCGTAGCGGGTCAGCGTAACCCTGATCTTTCAGGTTACCTATTGGCTAACCACGCAGGTGCTACCGTATCTCGAATTGACTATGACTACATTAATGATGAGTTCTGGGAGCCATCATTCGAAGAATTACCATTACCAGGAGTTGCGGCAACTGATATTGTTGCTGCTGCCAGCCATTACTTTGTGTTAACTGGAAATGGACAAGGAACTAACTCTGGAGGTATTTTTGAGGTTAATCGTTCTTTAGATTACGTTCTTAAGGCCGATCAAGGAAATGTGGAAGATGGAATCGCTCTATGTATTGACCCAACTACCGTTACTCCTACTTCAGCGGATTTATATGTGCTAGATCGTGCCCTGACCGATTATCGTGTACAAAAGGCATCTGTTAGCTGGGGTGGTGGTGCTTCTACTTCGTTCTCAACCTTAAGCTCTCATAGTGATAATACCGCCGGTGGTGCAGTAATTACTCCTATTAATGTAGAGCGTGGTGATATGGAGTTTGCCTTAGGCCGTTTTGCCGCTACTGATTTTGATTCTCTTTTAATCGCCGTAGGTACTGGCGGTGTTTATGAAGCAGGAACTGGAGCCGGTGGAATCAGCAACGCTGCATTTAATGGTATTTGTACTGGCATCGCATTCGATCCAGGCTTGGGCGTACTTTACTATTCTGCCGGAGAAGGCGGTATGTGGGTACTTGCCATGGGCGAATACGCCACTAATGCAGGTCCTCTTGTGAGTCTTTATGATAATATTGGACGCTTTGTTCCTCCAAGCACAGTTAGCGGTATTGGTGGTTCTGTACCTTTCAATGTGAAAGACATTAGCGTTTACCAAAGTCGCCACATTGCTTTAGCTTCTGGTGATGGAGGTGTATATTTCTTGCAACGCGACAAGAACTAATACGACCTTTGGATATAGTATTTTAGTCCCCCGCAAGTCGGGGGACTTTTTTTAGGGGGGTATACTATTGAAGCGGTTTTTACTGTTTCATATAAGTTTATGTATTTTTGTAATTCTATTACCCCCAATATGTTACGATTTAATAAATTCTTTAGTTTCTTGGCTGCTTTGCTGATTCTAGCAAGTTGCAACAAGACTTTGCCAGAAGACCCTGTCGATCCCGGTCCCGAACCAAATGATGTGGTCATGAATGGCTACTCTTTCGGAGATCTCCAAGGGCAATTAGTAAATCTAAATGACACCTTTGTTCTAAACAACAAACAGGGTTCTGTTCCCCTTGAATACCTTTATAGGGCCTATGCAGAGCCAGTAACATTCCAGCGTGGTGGATCTACCGTAACCTTGTCGGCAACCGCAATTTTTGCTATCAGCGATATGGTATTTGTTACATGGCAAGTTCCATCGGCCGATTATGGAGGGGCTATTTGCGCCTACAAACAAAGTGGAATTGGTCGCTATACTTTTACCGACCGAGTGGACTTTCCCGAGGCCGATTACAATGAATTGGTGGCGAGCGAAAATCTAGCTGATGGTTATTATGAAATATTTATGGCCGGGAGGAGAGATCCGGATCTTTCCAATTATGTATTAAACGATCATCGTGGCGCGGTGGTTACCCGCATCGATTATGATTTTATTAATGATGAATTTTGGGAGCCTTCCGCAACGGAATTGCCCCTTCCGGGTACCTCTGCCAACGACGTAATCGCTGCCGCAGCTCATTATTATGTGATTACTGGTGATGGAGCCGGAGGAAGCGAAGGTGGTTTGTACCAGTTTGACCGAAACATGGCTTTAATTGAGAAAGCAGACCAAGCTAGTATTGATGATGGAATCGCTCTTATTACGGATCCTAGCACCCAAACTGTTATTCCTGGAGTGAGTTCGGATGCGACTATCTATACCCTAGATCGCAGTGGTTCGGATTTTAGAATTAAATCAGCCGCGGTATCTTATAACTATACTACGGATCAAACTAGTTTTACCGCTCTTACCGACTATTCGGATAACACTACTGGTCCAAGCATTACGCCAATAGATGGCGAAAGAGGCGATTTAACTTGGGCCCAAGGATATAGTGCAACGACCACCAAAACAGACTCCTTAATCATCGCGGTTGGTCTTGAGGGCATTTTCGAGGCCGGAAGTACGGTAAATGGAAGTTTTAATACCGCCGTTAATTTTGGTCCTTGTCTGGCCACTGAGTTTGACGCCAACTCCGGTGTTTTGTATTACGCCGATGCCAATGATGGGGTAAAGGTATTGGCTTTAGGAAGTTACATCGCTGGTGGTACTCAGAGTGTTTATGATCTGATTGGAAATTTTGTTCCTCCCACCGATACCAATGCAGGTACTGCCTTACCAAGTACCTTCTATATCAAAGAAATATCACTTTATCGCTCTCGAAATATCGCTCTAGCTACAGGCGACGCTGGAGTGTATTTCTTACAGCGAAACAAATAAAGATGATTCGGACAACCGGAAAGGAGCTCAATTTGAGCTCCTTTTTTTTTACCGTTTATCGAAGGAAATCTACCGTTCGTCTTTAGGTCGATTCCTTTCGACCGCTTATCTAAGAACTAGGGCTTTTCTCTTAGTAAAACTTGACTTTCGTGCTGTACTTATGATGGGTGTATAGTAGGGAAACATACCAAAATCATAAAAGTTGTGCTATGAAAAAGCTAGTTTATTTAGTTGCAGCCGGCGCCATCCTGGCGAGCTGTAATCGTGATGTGTCCGGATTGGACGATCCAAGTTTAGGAGACCGCATTGCCATCGTTGAGGGTAGTGCCTTGAGTTCTCAATTAAAACCAATGAATGAGTCCTTTACCTTTAATGGTAAGGCCGCAGGAAGTTTGACTTATACCTATACAAACTTTGCTGAATCTCCTCATTCTTTAAATTACACGGAGGAATTACCCGGTGGCTTAGTTACTGGGAGCTCTAACCTCGCACAGGCGACTTCGGTAACCGCAAGTGGGGAAATGATCTTCGTTACTTGGCATTTGGAAGACTCTCGCTACGGCGGTTGTATCTCCGCTTACAAACTAGTTGGTGGCACCTACCAATACAAAGGCCGTATTGATTTCGATGATACTGATTGGCATGAGGCCGTTGTTCATCGTAATACAAGTACCGGTAATTATGAAATTTTCGCGGTTGGTCAGCGCTCTCCTTCTTCAAGTGGCTATTTATTAGAAGGCCATCGAGGAGCAGTTGTAGGCAAAATACTCTACAATTATATTACCGACATGTTCCAAGGTCCTGGAACTTACAAGGAGCTTCCTTTACCAGGATTTGGTGCTAATTCTATCATTACTTCCGCGGGTAAGTATTACATCGTTACGGGTAACGGTATCGGTACGGTTACCAATAGTGCTCGTAGTGGCCTGTATGTGACGGATTACAACCTTACCAATGTGTCGGAAGCAATGACGATTACCGACGGAATTTTCGTTGCTCCAGATCCATTTAACAGTTCTCCAAGTAATGTGGACTATGCGGTAATGGATCGCACCGCCAGCGATAAAATTCAAGTTCGTCGCAATTTGAATACCAGTCAAACTGTTTCCAACGCGATGTCATTTACCATTGATTACATCTCAGGATCAGGAATTCCTTCTCTTCAGGTGGAGCGCGGTGGAATGACTTTCATTCCTTATACCTATAGTGGAAGTAATGTGACCAGTACAGAATACCTTTTGGCCATGGGTCAAGAAGGACTTTACGGTCAGCACTCTGGTCATATCAATAACCATGTTAATTATGCTCTTTCTGTAACTCATGACCCATCAGCGCGAGTAATTTATGCCGCCGCAGGTGATGGAGGGGTGAAAGTTATGGCAGGCCATGGCTACCACGGTGGAGCTTTAATCAACGAATTTGATCTTGTGGGTCAGTTTGTTCCTCCTACCAACGCATTCATTCAAGGATTTAATGTAAAAGACGTTTCTGTATACTTCTCAGATTACCTGGCCGTTGCTGTCGGTGGTACTGATGGATCGGGAGTTAACCCTCGCCGTGGTGGAGTGTACTTCGTGAAGAAGTCTTTGCACTAAGAAAACTCAACTCATACAGCATTAACCTTATTATACTTTAGATTTGGTTGTTTGATAGCCCGCAGCATTCCTTGCTGCGGGCTTTCTTTCTTTTTATATGGCCTTAGCTCAGTCGACTTATGGGTACTTCTATATAAATAGCTCTGCCCTTGGAGTTCTCAAGGAGTACATAGAGGGCTTAAACCAAGACTTAAAAGCTTCACTAGCTCACAAGCTGATTGTCTTATTGTCCATCTTTCCTATGCTAGTTCATATTTAATGTCCGGCAGAGGACTCCACTAAGGTTTAGCTTATTACCTCTATCGCTATCCTAGTCATCAGCCAGCCTGCAGATCCTTGTTTTCATTCAATAGAATACCCAAGGTCAATTCTTAATCCACCTTCTGGAGTTCTTGCCTTCCTTTTATTTTAATTAATCTAGAGAGTAAGAATAAGCAACAACAGGCAAACCATGGATGGCCACTTGCTTGATACCTTAACTTTATTACTACCGTGTTATATTCTCGAGCAGACCAGTATTGCTTCAGTTCCATTTAGGCTCTTTCTTCTCCTGCCGGTGGATTCCTCGAGCAAAAAAAATCCCGACCTGTTGAGGACGGGATTAAAGATTATATGGAAGTGTCAATTTACAGACGATAGCCTAAAGTCAGGCCAATGGTGATAATGCCAAAGTATTCGTCTTGACGACCAAATATCTCCTGACGGGTAAGCGTAAGATCAACGCGAGTGTAGAGCTTTGGACTGGCTAATTTTTGGTAACCAAAGCCAACATACTGACTGGACAAAAGGAGGGTGGGGACATCCTCATCATTAATTACCGAAAGCAATCTTTCATCCGGTGCGGCACCAAAACCAGCGGTGATTTGCAAAAAGTCTCCCTTACCACTGTAGAATTTACGATAAAGGAAGTTGTAGTTAGCTCCAATACCATTGTTTTGATCTACAATTATGAAGGGACGAAAGCTCGCGTATTCATTTCCCCAATAATAGCCTAAAGAACCGGTGTACATTACCACCTGATTGGTGATGAAGTCCATATAACGTATACCCAGCGAGCCTTCAAAGCTGCTGTTTCCTAGCATGGAAAAATATTCTAAGCCCAAGCGAAAACTGGGAAAAATCTCGGATGGAGAATAGCCCACATTGACATAGCCATAGGATTTTCGACTTAAACGTGGATAGATGTCGACTTCCCCCTGAACCCCGGGGATGCGATCGGGACCGATTACCCGACTTCCATAGTTTACTCTGCCAATGATAGCCCCAATTTTAGTTTGACGACCATATTGGATAAAAGCTAAATACCAAGGTTCGATATTCCGAGTGAAATAGTCTACGCTGCCCCCCACGGCTATACCGTCTACGATTAATTGATTTAGTAAGAAGGTCTTTAGCTGCTTAAGCTCATTGTTTTCTGGATATTTCTCCAGAGCTTCTTCCACTGTTTCGAAGGCTCCGCGAGGATCATTATTAGTGGTTTGGGCCTGAACTTTACTTACGTAAAAGAATTCATTATTGTCGGGGAAGCGCTTTATTCCGTCATCGCAATAAAGAATACAAAGCGCGTTTTGCTTGGCAAATCGCTCGTTTTGTACCCGTAATTCATATGGGGAATATGCATTGGTGTCTTCTACGATGAGGTTCCGAATTAGATTTCGAGCATTCTCATACTTCTCATCCCATACAAAGGTTCTGGCCTTAAATAAACGATACTGATAATTACCAGGATCATCTAATAACAGCAAGTCTAGTACCTTTCTCGAGGTCTGGTAATCCCCACTATATGCTAATTCACGCGCTTGAGAGAAGGCCGAATCGGGATCAGCGGAAATCATGACCACTGGAGCCTGACTAGTATCCTGCTGACCATAGAGGGCCGAAAAGCTAAGGCTTATTAGTAGGATGTAAACAATCTTTTTCATGATCTGGACATTGTCTCACGAAAGTACATGTCTCTAATAATAAGGAGTCTAGCTTTCGCTAAAAGGCCGAAATCCTTCGTTAAGAGTCAACTATTTACGCGAGATGGCTTTTTTCGCCGCTGCAACTATAGCGGCAGTACTTAGGCCATACTTCTCTAGTAACTGCTCTGGTGTTCCACTTTCACCGAAGCTATCATTTACCGCGACAAATTCTTGCGGACATGGTTGTTTTCGCGCTAGAACACCGGCAAGACTTTCTCCTAAACCGCCCGCCATCTGGTGCTCCTCAGCAGAAACCAAAGCGCCTGTTTTAGCGGTTGATTTAAGTAGAGCTTCCTCGTCAAGGGGTTTAATAGTGTGATAATTAATCACTTCGGCACTGATTCCCTCCTGACTCAACTCGGCAGCTGCTTCTAGAGCTTTCCATACCAAGTGACCCGTAGCAGCAATAGTTACATCACTTCCTTCCTCTAGTATAATGGCTTTGCCAATTTCAAACTTTTGATCCGCAGGAGTGAAGTTTGGTACTTTGGGGCGACCGAAACGCAAGTAAACCGGACCTTCGTGCTCCGCGATGGCTAAAGTTGCGGCCTTAGTTTGATTAAAATCACAAGTGTTGATCACAGTCATTCCTGGTAACATCTTCATCAAACCAATGTCTTCTAAAATCTGATGCGTAGCACCATCCTCACCTAGAGTCAAACCAGCATGGCTAGCACAAATTTTAACATTCTTCCCTGAGTAGGCTATAGATTGACGAATCTGATCGTAGACTCTACCGGTCGAGAAATTAGCGAAGGTTCCGGTAAAGGGAATTTTGCCCCCAATGGTAAGGCCAGCAGCAATGCCCATCATATTGGCTTCCGCGATTCCTACTTGATAGAACCTTTCAGGATGCACATCGGCAAAAGCATTCATTTTTAAAGAACCAGTAAGGTCCGCGCAAAGCGCAACAACATTAGGATTAGTTTCACCTAGTTCGCTTAAACCGGCTCCAAAACCTGAGCGAGTATCCTTTGACCCTTGGTCGATGTATTTATTCATGCTTAGTTGAGTTTAACAATTGTGGTTGTACCCGAGTTGACGGTAAATTCCTCGGCTACCGAGTATAAAGTCTGTTGTGATGATTTTGATCTAAATACCACCCGATAGGTGCCGGGTTGTAAATGGAAACTTTGGCGAGATTTACGATCATTTAAGTCGCAAACCCAAATCCATTCTCCATCTTTAAATTGTAAAATGCTGCCATGTCCGGGCGAGGTACTTTGAAAATTAACCACCCCTGCTGGGGCAATACTTATGCTGGTGGTCTGGCCTGCTTCAATGTTGACCTCCGATAAAAAAGTTCTGGGTAAGCTCAGGATTTCGAGGCTGTAGGTCCCGGCCAGATATTCCACCGTAGAGTTAAATTCTTGCAAGTGTAATGGTCTGGCTTCACCAGGCAAATAGATGAGGGCTTGCAAGGGATCGCCACCCCTTTGTTGACTTTGCAGGCGCAAGCTTCCTCTGGCTAAGTCCAGTCCAATTGTATTATGCTGCCCCGCCGAAATTTTGATATTCTTAAGCTCTCTTTCCGGGATGGAGTGCACTTTTAAATCATAGGTGATCAATGGGTCCAGGTAAAGAGTATCGGGTAGGCCTTTATTATTGAGGGTATGAACTACTTGCTGCTTCAATTTTCCGCTCACCACATCGTAAAAGCTCATTGCCACATTAGTTTCTGTAGGCAGTTCATTCCCATCCAAGAGGTTTACCTGAGCGGTGGTATTATCCAGAGCTTGGGAAATGACGATACCTAGCACATTTTCGAAAGTCTCCTCATCTGCCGCATCAAAATAAGTACCGACGCATTCAAAGGTTTTTTGGAAGTCCTTATCCAATCCAACCCCAATGACAAAAGGCTTGAGGGCAATGCCTCGCTTTTGTAAAAGACGCGAAGCGGCACAGGGATCTTCATCACAGGCTTCGACGCCATCAGTGATAAGAATAATGATGTTCCGGCAATTATCACAATCACCAAAATCATAAGCCGATCGTTCCAGGGAACGCGCTATCGGCGTGGTTCCCTTTGGGCTAATCGAATTAAGCTTACGCTTGATTTTCCCGTAATTATTTTTAGCGAAAGGAACTTCAAGCCTAGTATCGTTGCAGTCTTGGGGAGGCACGGGTTTTTGATGGCCATATACCCGTAAAGCCAGTTCCAAGTTTTCTTGATCCAAAGATTGCAGGCTGTCCAGCATTTTACCCATCAGCCGTTGCGCCACATCTATTTTCTGGCCCGTTTCCCATCTAGCATACATGCTCTGAGAACCGTCAAAGACAAATAGAATGCGCGTGATGATGGGCTCTGGCTTGCGTTCCTTTTGCCCGTGCAAAATCAAGCCGAGGAAAAGAAAACACGTTATTTTTAAGAGTTTCGACAAATTAATAATCTCCCAAAGTTTCTTCTAACTGAGAAAGGGCATCAGCTAATTGCTCATCATTAGGGGCAATACCATGCCATTTATGCGTGCCCGCCATAAAATCTACTCCGGCGCCCATCTCCGTTTTAAGAATAAGGGCAATAGGTTTGCCCTTTCCACTGGCGGCTTTGGCGGCTTCCAGACCTTCAATAACCGCGGCCATATCATTGCCTTTCTCGATGGTCAAAGTTTGCCATCCGAAGGCTTCAAATTTGCCAGCGATGCTGCCCATTGCTAATACATTATCGGTGGAACCGTCGATTTGTTGTCCATTAGCATCAATGGTGGCAATCAGGTTATCCACTTTATTAGCTGCTGCGTACATGGCGGCTTCCCAAATCTGACCTTCCTGCAGTTCGCCATCACCGTGCAAACTGTAAACTAAATGATGGTCACCATTCTGTTTTTTACTCAAAGCGGCGCCAATTGCGACAGACATACCCTGACCTAGGGAACCACTTGCAATACGCACACCGGGGAGACCTTCGTGCGTAGTGGGATGTCCTTGGAGTCTAGAGTCCAGTTTACGGAAGGTGTTTAACTCTTCTACCGGGAAAAAACCAGCTCTACTGAGAACACTGTAATATACAGGACTGATATGCCCATTAGAAAGGAAGAAAAGATCTTCATTACTGCCGTCGGGATCGAAGGGACTCGCATTATACTCCATCATATGATGATAAAGGGCTACAAAGTATTCGGTGCATCCTAAGCTACCTCCCGGATGACCAGATTGAACGGCGTGTACCATCCGAACAATATCTCTACGGGTTTGAGAACTAATTTTCTGAAGGTCTTTAATATCAGTCATTTATTCGCTTTGAAGCTGCAAAATTATTGAATCTCAACGGCCTAAGAGGTCTGATGTTAATAAATTGTGAATAAAGCAGCCCTAATTTTGACTCGAAAAAAAACTGCTGCACTGCGATTCGAAAAAGTATCTTTGCGCCCTTAAATATTTAGCATGAAATGTGGAATCGTGGGGCTTCCGAATGTAGGGAAGTCAACTTTGTTCAATTGTCTTTCTAATGCCAAGGCGCAGTCGGCAAATTTCCCCTTCTGTACCATTGAGCCTAATATCGGTATGGTAAATGTCCCTGATGAGCGTTTAGACCGATTAGAGCAATTGGTAAATCCGCAAAGGGTAGTTCCGGCAACGGTGGAGATTGTGGACATTGCCGGATTGGTAAAAGGTGCTGCTCAGGGAGAAGGTTTAGGTAATCAATTCTTGGGAAACATCCGAGAGTGTAATGCCATACTTCACGTTTTGCGTTGTTTTGAGAACGAGAATATAACCCATGTTGACGGTTCTGTTGATCCTCTAAGGGATAAGGATACTATCGATACTGAATTACAGCTAAAGGATCTGGAAACCTTGGATAAAAGGCTTGATAAGCATCGTAAGGCAGCAAAAACTGGAAATAAAGAAGAGGTGGCCAATATCGATATATTGGAGGCGCTTAAGAATCATATTGAAGGTGGAAATAACGTGCGTTCCTTTGAGCGGGAAGAGGAAGCGGATGAGTTAATAAAGGAGGTTCAGTTCCTTACCGATAAGCCAGTACTTTACGTTTGTAATGTGGATGAATCCGATGCCAAAGATGGCAATGCCTGGGTGGAGCAAGTGCGTGATATGGCCGCTTCGGAGGGAGCTGAAGTTATTCATCTTGCCGCAGCTACCGAAGCAGATATTTCCGAGTTAGAGACCTATGAAGAGCGACGCATGTTCTTGGATGATATGGGGCTCGAGGAAGCGGGAGTGAATCGCTTAATTCGTAAGGCTTACGCTTTGTTAAGCCTACAGACCTATTTTACTGCTGGTGAGAAAGAGGTAAGAGCTTGGACCATTAAGCAAGGCTTTACGGCTCCGCAAGCAGCAGGGGTGATTCATACGGATTTCGAGAAGGGCTTCATTCGTGCTGAGGTTATCAATTACAGGGATTATCTTGATTTGGGCTCCGAGGCAGCTGTTAAGGAAGCAGGTAAACTCCGCGTTGAAGGAAAGGAATATGTGGTAGCGGATGGTGATGTGATGCATTTTCGCTTCAATGTCTAAGCTTTTGATAAAATGTGTAAAAAATCCCCTTTATACAAGAGATAGGTAAAGAGGCTATCGCTATTTTTAGCCTTCATCCCTTTTTCATTTATGGCTAACGAGACCACTAACTACAACGAAGATAATATCCGCTCCCTCGATTGGAAGGAGCATATTCGCCTAAGGCCTGGTATGTATATCGGGAAATTGGGAGATGGATCTTCATCAGATGATGGAGTATATATTCTTCTTAAGGAGGTGATTGATAACTCGATCGATGAGTTTGTGATGGGATCGGGTAAAACCGTGGAGATTACTATTCGCGACGGCGAAGTAATGGTCCGCGACTATGGTCGCGGGATTCCCTTGGGGAAGGTAGTAGATGTTGTTTCCAAGATTAACACGGGAGCCAAATATGACTCAAAAGCATTTAAGAAATCGGTAGGATTGAATGGGGTTGGAGCCAAGGCGGTGAATGCTTTAAGTGATCATTTCCTCGTACAATCCGTTCGGGATGGGCAAACCAAAATCGCTCGATTCGAAAGAGGCGAATTGGTTGAGGATGAAGCGATAAAAGATTCAAGCCTGCGCAAGGGTACCAAGATTGTTTTTAGGCCTGATAATTCGGTGTTCAAAAATTACCGCTTTGTTGCAGAGTATGTAGAGAAAATGCTGTGGAACTATTGCTATCTAAACCCGGGTTTAACGATAGTTTTTAATGGCGAGAAGTTCTACTCTGAAAATGGTTTAAAGGATCTACTGAATGACAATATTGATCAGTCCTTTCTGCATGATATTATCCACTTGCGAGGTGATGATATAGAAATTGCCCTGACCCATAGCGAAAGAAGTCAGAGTGATATGTATTATTCTTTCGTTAATGGTCAGCATACAACCCAAGGAGGAACCCACCAAGCTGCCTTTCGGGAGGCTTTGGTTAAAACTCTCCGCGAGTTTTACAACAAAAACTTCGATGCATCAGACATTCGAGATTCTGTTGTAGCCGCCATTGCGGTAAAGGTTATTGAACCCGTTTTTGAGTCACAGACCAAAACCAAATTGGGTTCCAATGATATTGCACCCGATGGACCCACGATTCGAACCTTCGTTAATGATTTCGTGAAAACCAAATTGGATAATTTCCTGCATCGCAATGAGGAAATAGCAGAAATCATTTATCGAAAAATCCTTCGAGCCGAAAAGGAAAGAAAGGAATTAAGCGGGATTAAGAAATTGGCTCGGGAACGCGCTAAGAAAGCCAGTTTACACAATCGAAAGTTGCGAGATTGTCGGATTCATTATAATGACCAAAAGGACGAAAGGCGTCTTGATACGACGCTCTTTATTACCGAGGGTGACTCAGCATCTGGTTCGATTACCAAGAGTAGGAATGTCAATACCCAGGCGGTATTTAGCCTTAAAGGGAAGCCTCTAAACTGCTATGGCCTAACTAAGAAAGTGGTTTATGAAAATGAAGAGTTCAATCTGCTTCAAGCTGCCCTTAATATCGAAGACGGACTAGAAAACCTAAGATATAATAATGTGGTAGTCGCTACCGATGCGGATGTAGATGGTATGCATATTCGTCTTTTGCTGATTACCTTCTTTTTACAATTCTTCCCAGATTTGGTGCGGGAGGGCCATCTTTATATTTTGCAAACTCCCCTGTTTAGGGTGCGGAATAAGAAGGAAACTCACTATTGTTATAGTGAAGAAGAAAAGAGAGCCGCACTCCTTTCGCTGGGCGCTAAGGCCGAAATCACTCGCTTTAAGGGACTGGGGGAGATTTCTCCTGATGAGTTTAAACACTTTATCGGTGAAGATATCCGTCTCGATCCTGTGATGCTTTCTAAAGATGCTACTATTGATCAGATTTTAGCTTTTTATATGGGTAAAAACACCCCGAAGCGTCAGGAGTTTATTATCGAAAACCTCCGGGTCGAAAGGGACCCAACCGAAGAAGAAAAAACCGCCCTGCTTAATGAAAATTAACTCTAAGCCCTACGCCAAGCTTTACCCTATCATTATCACTTTTGCTTTGATGGCAATTCTGGCCAATCTCGTGCTAAGCTTTTTCCAAGGTTCCTTAGCGGATAATTGGTATTTAGGGACTTTTGGATTTGTAGTATTGCTATTCATGCTTTACAAAGGGCCTTCGGAATTCAAATACGATTCAGAAGGAGAAGTATTGAACTTCACTACCTCCGATCCCATTTGGGGTAAAATTTTCAAGGATCTTAATAAGCATTATGAGTTTCCAAAGCGGAGGTTAAATGGCTACAAGGTCCGTAGAGGCCTGCTGCGTAAAAGATTATTAATTTATATCAATAGCCGGAGCGGAGGGATTAAGGAGCGTTCCCTATTGATTTCAAACTTGACGAGTTCTCAATATTCTAGCTTGGTTAACTCGCTGAATAAATACTCACACAAAGGAAAAAATGGCGGAAGAAAATCACGGAGATCTACCCGAGAATCCGGAGAATCAAAATAAGGAACAAGCACCTCATATTACTCGAGTATCGGGCATGTATGAGGATTATTTCTTGGATTACGCCAGTTATGTAATCCTTGAACGAGCGGTACCCACGCTAGGCGATGGGATGAAGCCCGTGCAGCGCAGAATTCTACATGCCTTGCGGGAGATGGATGATGGTCGCTATCATAAGGTGGCGAATGTAATTGGGCAAACCATGAAATACCATCCGCATGGTGATGCATCCATTGGTGATGCATTAGTTCAGCTCGGGCAAAAAGAGTTATTAATAGATGCTCAAGGAAACTGGGGGAATGTCCTCACTGGGGATAGTGCCGCCGCCCCGCGTTATATTGAAGCTCGCTTGTCCAAATTTGCCTTAGAGGTTATCTATAGTCCGAAAGTTACCGAATGGCAGAGTAGCTACGATGGCCGTGGCAAGGAGCCTGTTCAATTCCCGGTTAAGTTTCCACTGCTTCTAGCACAGGGAGTCGAAGGTATTGCGGTGGGTCTGTCCACTAAAATCATGCCCCATAACTTTAATGAATTGCTCGACGCTTCCATTAGAGTTTTAAAAGGTCAGAAGTTCGACCTCTTGCCCGATTTTCCTACCGGTGGAATAGCCGATTTTAGTCAGTATAACGAAGGTTTAAGAGGTAGTCGCATTCGCGTTCGAGCGCGGATTGGTATCCGCGACAAGAAAACCTTGGTCATTGAAGAAATACCTTTTAACACGACTACTGGATCATTAATTGATTCTATTCTTAAAGCGAATGATAAGGGGAAAATAAAGATTCGCAAAATAGAGGATAATACCGCTGATAAAGTGGAAATCTTGGTGCATCTTCCTTCTGGGGTCTCTCCCGATAAGATGATTGATGCGCTATACGCCTTTACGGATTGTGAATTGTCTATCGCACCCCTCTGCTGCGTAATTGAAAACGATGCTCCTCAATTCCTTTCGGTAAAGGAAATTTTGCGTCGCAATGTTGAGAATACTTTAGAGGTTCTTAGAGCCGAGCTCAATTGGGAGCTCAATGATTTGCAGGAGAAATGGCACTTCGCCTCTTTGGAGCGCATTTTCATTGAGAATAGGATTTATCGCGATATAGAAGAGGCTGAGACTTGGGAACAAGTAATTGGCAATATCAGAACGGGCTTGGCACCTCATATCAAGCATTTACTTCGGGATGTTACTGATGAGGATATAGTACGCTTAACCGAAATACGCATCAAACGTATTTCTAAGTTCGATAAGGATAAGGCTGATGCGCATATTGAGGCTCTGGAAGGGGAAATTGAAAGAGTGAAAGACCACTTGGCCAATTTGGTAGAATATGCGATTGATTGGTTTAAGAACATCAAAAAGAAATATGGTGCCGGGCGAGAACGCCGCACCGAAGTGCGCATCTTCGAGGATATCGTTGCTAGTAAAGTGGCAATGGCCAATGTGAAGCTTTATGCCAACTTCGAAGAGGGTTTTATCGGTACAAGCTTGAAAAAGGACACTTTTATCGCCGATTGCTCAGATATTGATGATATTATTGTTTTCTTACGCAATGGTCAGATGATGGTGACTAAGGTGGATCAAAAAACTTATGTAGGTAAGGATATTCTTCACGTCGCCGTTTGGAAGAAAGGTGATAAGCGAACCACCTACAACATGATCTATCGCGATGGTCCCAAAGGCGCCTCGTTTATGAAGCGTTTCCATGTCACTTCAATAACCAGAGATAAGCATTATCACCTAAGTGCCGGCACTGAAGGTTCGACGGTATTGCATTTTAGTGCAAATCCCAATGGAGAAGCCGAGGTAGTAACCATTCACTTAAGGGCCCTCCAAAAACTGAAAAAGCTTAAACTGGAGGTTGACTTTAGCGAATTAGCCATTAAGGGCCGAGCGGCCAAAGGTAATACCGTAACCAAATATCCGATTAAGAAAATCGAGATGAAGGAGGAAGGGGTGTCCACCTTAGCCGCACGCAAAATCTGGCTTGATGAAACCGTAAACCGACTCAATGTGGAGGGGCGCGGCCGTCTGTTGGGCGATTTTAAGGGAGATGAACGAATCCTGGAAGTGAGTAAAAGCGGGCATTACCGCCTAACTGGCTATGACTTAAGTATTCATTTCGACGACGATTGGCAAATTATTGAGAAGTACAATCCTCAGCGGGCGATATCAGCGGTCTACTTTGATGGCGATAAACAGAAGCACTATGTGAAGCGCTTCATTCCCGAAGTACAGGACCGCCTTGAGTTATTCATTAGTGAACACCCAGATTCGCAGTTGGACTTTGTCAGTTATGATAGCCAACCTCGTATTGAAATCATATATCGCAAGATTAAGGGCAAGCAGAAGGAAAATGAAGAGCTTATCCTGAGCGAGTTTATCGCCGTAAAAGGTGAAAAAGCGCAAGGAAACCAACTAAGTAGAGATGAGGTGCGTAAGATTAATGCCTTAGAATCTATTCCAGAATTGGTGGAGGAACCCGATTCGAGCGCAGAAAATGAAGACATTGTTACAAGCTCTGAAAATGAAAATTCAAACGACGAAAATCTTGCAACTGAAGATGATGGCCAAATCACTTTGGGTCTCGATTAGCCTATTATTCTTAAGCCTTGGCCTGAATGCGCAAGATAGCCTGGATGTAAGGGCCTTAGGGCGTTTGGGATATACCGCTACCCTAAATGATGTGTGGGGCTGGGTGGATACAACCAACAATAAAGAATATGCTTTGGTGGGTGTGCAAAACGGCCTTTCCATTGTTGATGTGACCGTGCCATCCAATCCGGTGCAAACCAATTTCTTTAGTGGGGCAAGCTCTATTTGGCGGGATATGAAGACCTATGGCGATTATGCCTATACCGTGCACGACAACTACAATGGGACCAGTAATGGAATTTTTATTGTGGATATGACCACGATTACCAATACCTTCCCTACAACCTATACCCGAAAGCCCTTTATCACCGTCGACAGTACCGGATACTTTTTTGACCGTGCTCATAACCTATATATCGATGAAAAGGCGGGCTTGCTGTTTTGTTTCGGGGCTAATGTTGGGAATGGCGGAGCTCTGATATTTGATATCGCTACGGATCCTACAGACCCTAGCTTAGTTGGAGTCTTTGATGATTATTATTTGCACGACGGTGTAGCCCGAGGTGATACCTTATGGGGGGCGGCCGTCTTAGATGGATTTTTCTTACCTATCGACATTAGCGTACGCAGCAATCCTAGCATATACGCCACTCAAAATACCCCCTTTAATTTCACTCATAATATCTGGTTTAGCGATGATAACCAAAGGGTATGGACCACAGATGAAAAGACCAGTGCTTTTATCGCGGAATATGATGTTTCCGATTTTAATAATATCTCTGAACTCGATCGGATTAGAACCAGCTTCGGGACAAATGTAATTCCTCATAATGTCCATTTCCATAATAACTTCCTTGTAAATAGCTATTATACCGCCGGGGTACAGATCTTAGATGTGAGTCAGCCGGGCTTGATGGTGGAAACGGGATTTTACGATACTTCCTTAGATTCTGGTGACGGATTCAGTGGTTGTTGGGGGGCTTATCCATATTTACCCAGTGGAAATATTTTGGCTACCGACAGGCAAAGAGGCCTCTTCGTTTTACAAAGTGATTATACCAGAGGATGCTACCTCTATCTCACGGTAATCGATTCCCTCAATCGCCAAAACCTTATCAATGCCCAAGTTAGAGTATTGAACACGGATATTGCCGGTTCTACTAATATTTTCGGGAATTTTCAAGGGGCCCAAGCAGCCTCTGGAAGCTATCAATTGGTAGTGTCAAAAGGAGGCTATCGCAATGATACTATGACCATAAACTTGGCAAACGGGCAGAGTTTTACACGTCAGATTGCTCTACTTCCTGCTACATTTGGCCTAGATGCCTATGGTCCATTGCGGGGAGTGGATATCTTCCCCAATCCCTTATCGAGTGATAATCCTAGCCTCAATCTCAGCAATTGGACTGAAGAGTTGAATGGCGCTGCTTATGAATTACTAGATATTAATGGTCGGGTACTTAGAACCGGTACCCTGCAATCGGATCGCTTGGATTTGGGTGAATTAGGCCTGAGTATTGGCGCTTATACCTTCCGGGTCCAAGGAGAAAATTTTGTTCGTACATATCCTCTCGTTCTAAGATAGGAATCGAAAAATTGCTGTACCTTGAGCATAATATATAAGCGGTGCTCAAAGGAAGGAATATAATTTGTTACAGTAGGACGAATTGGTTTGATGAATACGCTAAGACCGTTATTGAGATAACGAAGGTATTTGCCGAAGAGAACCAAGTCCTTTACGTTGATTATCAATTTACTTGGAAAGATGCCCTGATGCGTTTGCTAAAGGGCGGCAAAAACCCGGATTTCTCCCGTTTAATGGGTTTTAAATCACGGGTCCAAAGCTTTCCCGATGCAAAGGGAGGTGTCCTCCATCTCCTTACTCCACCGCCCATTTTCCCTACTAATTTCCTAGCCCAAGGAGCTTTGTACAAGCTTTTTCATAAATTGAATGTGAAACGGGTTAATCGGGCCGTGAATCGAGCTACCAAGCAATTAGGTATGGAGGATGTGATTCTAATAAATTCTTTTAACCCTGATTTTGGTGCTTACTCGCAAGGAGCAATTCCTCATACCGTAGAAATTTATCATTGTTATGATGAGATTTCCGCAGCGGATTGGGCCGCTAAACATGGAGCGCCCGCGGAGGCAAAGTATTTGGAAATGGTGGATGCAACGGTCGTTACATCGGCGGGCTTGCTTTCGACCAAAAAAGATAAAACTCCCGCTTGCTACTTGGTTAAGAATGGGGTGAACTTTAATCTCTTCCATACAGGATATACGGAAGAGCCAAAAAAGCCTATCATAGGCTATGTGGGTGCTATTGACTTTCGCTCGGATTACGAGCTCTTAGAGGCTTGTTTTGAGAGCTATCCTCAATATGAGTTTCACTTTGTGGGGAAGGTCATGGAAGATCGAATCCTTGAAATTCTTAAGAAGCATAAGAATGTTAAGCTTCTTGGTTCGATGCCCGCAACCGATCTACCGAAGTTCCTTAAAACTTGTGCCGTAGGAATCATACCCTTCGAAATCAATGAATTCACCAAAGGGGTTTATCCCTTGAAGATTAACGAGTATTTAGCGACCGGAATACCGGTAGTTTCTACGCGATTTGGTCAATTGGATGATTTCGAAAACATTGCTTCTTTGCATGCTGAAAAAGAAGACTTCGTGAAGGCCTTAGGCCAAGAGATAGACGGAGATAATCCGGAAAAACGTAGAAAGCGCGCCGATTTTGCCCAATTGAATTCCTGGTATGGGCGCGTCAATGAATTTAGTGAAATCATTAATCAACTCGAATCAAACAAAGATGAATCAGCAAGAGCTACTTCCTGATTTTGTGGTAATTGGAGCAGGGAAGTCCGGTACTACCTCCTTGCACGAATATCTGAATCAACACCCCAATATTTTTATGGGTTCCAAGGAGCCCAATTTCTTTGCCTATGAGCTTTTAGATCCCGATACTTTGGAGGATCCTACTGACAAGGAGCACTATTATCAATCGGTATATAAATTGGAGGATTATTTGGCACTTTTTAAGGAAGCCAAATCCGATCAGCTCAAGGGGGAGGTGTCTAACACTTACATCAGTAATACTGGTTCCTGGGAAAGGATTAAACACTATGTGCCAGAGGCCAAGTTGATGGCTATTTTGCGACATCCGGCCGATCGGATTTTCTCTCGATATTTTCACCTAGTTCGCGAAAATGAAATCCCGGAGGGAGGTGACTTGAATGAAGTTTTTAATAAAGATTCAGTTTGGTGGCGCCGACCCGATTTAGTTAATGAAGGTTTTTATTACCGACAACTACAACCCTATTTTGAAAATTTTAACCCTGAGAATATTAAGGTCTTTTTATATGAAGACTTTATCGGTAAAACGGACCAGGTAGTTAAGGAGGCTTTCGAATTTCTGGGAGTAGACCCAAATGTTAAGGTGGGAACCGATGTGGTTTACAATAAAAGTGGGAAGGTTAAAAATAAGTCTGTGAATGCCATTGTTGGTCAGGAAAGCGCCCCGATTCGCTTTCTAAAGCGCTATTTCCCAGGACTTCACAAAAGCCTAAAGGGAAGTGTAGCCGTGCAACGTTGGTTAAATAGTGTTCGGAATAAAAATCTGGAAAAGCCAGCCTTTGACCCAAAACTTAAGCAAAAGATTGTCGATGAAATATATAAAGAAGACATTCAGAACTTGGAGAAATTGATTGGTCGAGATCTAAAGCATTGGCTCTAATTTAATGTCCATCTTAAGTAAATTAAAGAATCAGAAATTTTTGAGCATGCTCACCTCAGTGATGGGGGCGGGCTTTGCTTTACTGACCTTTGGTTATCTGGCCCGAGTGCTAACCAAGGAGCAATTTGGGATTTATGGAATTTACTTGGCCATTATCACCACCTTCGAAATGCTTCGCAATGGTTTGGTGGGAAAGCCCTTTATCAAATTCATGGCCGAATCGGATGATGATGAAGAAAAACGGATTATAATCGGCAGCGCCTGGACCTTTTCCTTACTGAGTACTTTGGCATTTGCCGGGCCTTTGAGTATAGGGATGCTAATCTGGTATTGGTTTGAGCCAACGGAGGAGGTGCTCATCTATGCAATCTTTATACCTGTTCAAGCCTTTACAACCATTCCTTCAAATAATGCGCAATGGCGGTTGAACGCTGATTTGAGGTTTGATAAGCTGATTATTTTAAGGCTTAGTAATCAGGCATTTAATTTCTTTGCTGTACTCTGGGCCTATTATACGGATCAAGGTTTATGGGCGGTAATGATTATTACGGTCTTGGCCAATTTTAATCCCAGTTGGATTGCCCTAATCTTTGATTGGGATGGCCTGAGGCAAATCGGCCATAGTTCTAGGCAATGGATTCGCAAGATGTACCAATTTGGACGCTTTACCATGGGGACGCTAATTGGGGGAACCATGCTGCGAGGTAGCGATGATTTTTTAATTCGAATCTTCTTAGGCCCTGAGGCCGTGGCCCTGTATCAGGTTCCCAACCGCTTAGTTAATTTGATTGATATTCCCCTCCGAGCCCTGGTGAGTTTTTCCTTTCCAAGTCTGGCGCGGTCCAACAAGAATGGTGATAAAGAGGCCTTTAAAAGAGAATTTGAAGCCGCAACTGCTTTTGCTTTTGTCCTTCTGCTGCCCATGGCTTTAGGCGCTTTCCTATTTGCTGAGCCTTTGGTGGTTTTGATGGGAGGAGAAAAGTACGCCGATTCCGCCATTATTCTAAGAATTTTCGCTGTATTCATGGCATTCTCCGCCTTGGATCGCTATGCGGGGGTTGGTTTGGATGTCTTAAACCGACCGGAAATAAACATGCGGAAAGTTGTGGTGATGTTATTGACTAATATTCTTGGGGATATCGTGGTCCTTTACTTCTTCCAAAGTCTACCTTGGGTGGCCGCTATTTCCATTATCACCTTCAATGTAGGCACCTTCTTGGGTTTCTATTATATGAGAGACCGAGTCCCTTTCCGACCAATTTTCTGGTTGAAGTTGGGAACGGTACAAATCTTAAACTTTGTTAAGAAACCTGTGAGAAAGTAGCATAAGGATTAACATTAGCGCTTTCCCAAACTGGGATTTGTTGCTAAATTTGAGATAATTAGCTCGCTATGTCCTTAATGAAAATCTTTCTGATTGAAGACAGCATACCTTATGCCAAGGTTTTGCAATATCATCTTGGACTGAATCCTGATAATGAAGTAGAGCATTTTGAAGATGCGCAAAGCTTCATTAAGCAACTCCACCGCAATCCGGATTGTGTTTTATTAGATTATTCCTTGCCGGATCTTAGTGGTATCGAGGTGCTTAAGCGAATAAAGAGCCAGCAACCTGATTTACCAGTTCTGATCGTTTCGGGTCAGGAAGATGTGGGTACGGCGGTTGATCTATTGCGGGAAGGAGCTTATGACTATATCGTTAAAGATGAAAACGCCAAGGATCGCATTTGGAAGGCATTAAATAATATTAGAGAAAATGCCCGCCTGCGTAAGGAAATCGATGTTCTTCGCGAAGAGGTCAATCAGAAATATGATTTCACCAATATCATTGGCAGCAGTCCGGAAATTAAGAAGGTTTACAAATTAATTGAGAAGGCCTCGCAGACCAATATCAATGTTTCCATCACCGGTGAGACCGGAACGGGTAAAGAACTAGTGGCCAAGGCTATTCATTATAATTCGAAGCAAAGGAATAAGCCTTTAGTGTCGATTAATATCGCGGCCATACCAAAGGACTTATTGGAAAGTGAACTTTTTGGCCATGAAAAAGGGGCTTTCACCGGAGCAGTATCTAAGCGAATCGGGAAGTTTGAGGAAGCAAATGGCGGCACCCTCTTTTTAGATGAGATTGGTGAAATGGACATCAACCTCCAGGCCAAGTTACTCAGAGTGCTTCAAGAGAAGGAGGTGGTGAGATTGGGTAGCAATACCCCAGTAAAGTTTAATACCAGAATTTTAGTCGCCACCCACCGGGATTTGCGCGAGGAGGTGAGATTGGGGAATTTTAGGGAGGACTTATTTTATCGCTTAATCGGACTTCCTATTGAACTTCCACCGCTTAAGGCCAGAGGTGGGGATATTATGCTATTGGCCAAGTATTTCTTGGAGGAGTTTGTGAAGGAAAACGGCTTTTCTCCGATTCGGATAAGTACTGAAGCCCAGCAGCGTATCCTGTCCTATCCTTGGCCTGGAAATGTCCGCGAACTTAAGGCGGTAATGGAACTAGCCGCAGTTTTATCAGATAATGGAATATTAGAGGAAAAAGACCTGAACTTTAACTCTGTTAGTGATGAAATGGATAACTTAGTATCGGAAGGTTTATCCCTAAAGGAATACAATAGGCGCCTGATTGAGCACTATTTACGGAAGAATGATAACAATGTAGTGGAGGTGGCAAAACGCCTCGATATCGGAAAGAGTACCCTCTACCGAATGATTAAAAATGACGAAATAAAAATCAACTAAATAGCGAGTAATGTCTGATAAAGTCTATGATCTCTCTCAATTGGAGGAGCTTGGAGGTGGCGATCAAGAATTCGTTTCTATGATGGTCATGACCTTTTTAGAGCACACCCCGGGCCAATTGGAAGAGTTAAAAACCGCACATAGCTCCGGTGATCTAGCCACCATGGGAGCCATAGCGCACAAGATTAAACCTAATGTGGATATGTTTGGCATAAATGCCATTACCCAAGATATTCGTGATTTGGAGCAAATGGGGAAGAACGGTATCAGCAATGACGACACGGCCGCCAAAATGCTTAAAGTGGAACAGGAGTTAAGGGTTGCCTTTGACCAGCTAAAACAAATCTAGATGGAGGCCAATAAACGTGAGGAAATTCTAATCATCGACGATCAACCAATCATGCTAAAACTACTCGAGCAGATTTTAAAGGATCGTTACCAAGTCGTAGCCTTAGAAAATGGAAAAGAAGCCTTGGAGTGGATGTACTCTGGCAACATTCCGGACCTGGTTGTGGCGGATTTAAATATGCCAGAGATTGATGGCTTCGAATACATTCAGCGGATTCGTGAGAGCGGCTTCTTTTATGATGTTCCGCTTATTGTACTTTCCGGAGAGGAGTCAAGTACAGAGCGTATTAAATGTTTGAAATTAGGGGCAAATGATTATTTGATTAAGCCATTTAACCCCGAAGAACTTCGCCTGCGGATTGATAACTTAATTCGATTGAAAGGGTGAAAAAGGTTATCTATATCGGTGACCTGGAAGAGGTTAAGGAGATTCTATCCAAGAAGTTCGGCGATCGTTTGGTTACGGTGCGAAACGTGGTGGGATTCTATAATCAGCTCGAGGACCTTGATGAGGTTGAGTTGATTGTTTCTGAAACCAAGCTTAAAGGATTGCGTGGCGACGAAATCTTTGAACGTTATTCCAGTTTACTGAACGAAAAAGGTATTCCCTTCATATTGGTGGGGAATAGAATGTCGCAGGAACTAAGGGAGTCCTATTTGAAATCTGGGATTATGGAAGTCTCTTGGAATCAGGAGCAGCTAGAAACGGTTTTGGATAAGGTTCCTTTTTATCATTCGATGCTAGACTGGCGATTACATCAAAGTCGTACGGTACAAAAAACGGAGTATAAGATTCCTCTTGCTAAACGAATATTTGATATCGCAGTGGCGGGAACGGCCCTTCTTATGCTATCTCCTTTATTGATTATTACCGTAATAGCAATTCGCTTGGAGTCGAAAGGAAAGGTTTATTATATCTCTAAGAGAGTGGGAACAGGATATCGGGTATTCGATTTCTATAAACTGCGCTCCATGTATACTGATGCCGATCAAAGGATCAAAGAACTCGCTCATTTAAATCAGTATAAGGAAGAAGCAGAGAAAGAAGAGGCAGCGCGTAAATCCTCTGATATCCCTAAGGAAAAGGCCCCACCAAGTTCTGCGCCACAGCTAATTAATAAGGATGGTTCAGCAATGACCGAAGAGGAATACCAAGAATTGCGACGCAAGCAATCGGCTGGAACCTTCGTGAAGTTTAAAAATGATCCAAGGATTACCAAAGTAGGCGGTTTTATTCGGAATACGAGTATTGATGAATTGCCCCAATTAATTAATGTGATTAAGGGCGATATGTCGATTGTTGGCAACCGTCCTCTTCCTTTATACGAAGCGGAGCAATTGACCTCCGATGATTGGAGTCAGCGCTTCCTAGCTCCGGCCGGAATTACCGGCCTTTGGCAAGTAGAAAAGCGTGGCGGTGGAAGTATGAGCGAAGAAGAACGTAAGGGATTAGATAATAAGTACGCACAAAACTTTAGCTTCTGGAATGATATCCGACTCATATTGAGGACGGTACCTGCATTGTTCCAAAAGGAGAACGTATAAGTATGAGGCATAAACTGCTCCTTTTTTTAGGATTCTTTTTGGTGCTCTCCATGAGTTCCATCCAGGCACAGACCTTTGGGCGAACTCAGGGTACGGTGAATGAAGACTCCTTGATTATTGATTTAGCAGATTACCTACCACCCCTGAATTTGTTAATAGATTCGGCCGTGGCGAATAATCCCCAGATTGAGTACTACCGTCAGCGTCAGTTGATGTTTGAGTATGAAATTGGTATTGGTCGCAATCAATGGATGGAAGGAGTGCGGGTTTTCACCAACTACAACTTGGGTACTTCGGGCTCTAGTGATGGGGCCATTTTCGTACAGGGTTTTCAATATGGTGTAAATGTGCAAATCCCCTTAAGTATGTTCTTCGGTCAACGCGATGCCGGAAAGATGTCGGCTGCGGCTAGTAATGCGGAAGAAATGCAAAAGGAACGGACCATCATTGAAATCCAAACAGAGGTCGAAGAAACCTACAGCCGGCTATTTATGTTGCGTGATTTAATTAAGGAAGCGACCAATGCGAAAGAATCGGCACAGTTTATCTATGAAAACTCGGAGGCTCGGTATATTCGTGGTGAAATTTCTTTACACGAATTGGGGCAGAATGCTGACTTAAGGACTAAGTGGGCGACCAACTATATTACCTTGAAGACGGAATTCTATGATACTTACCGACGTTTAGAGCGTTTAGTAGGGGTGCCCTTCAGTAAGTTTAATGAGAATTAGCATTAATGACGCTCGTCCAGTTTTTTAGACTTCTCAATAGGAATTTAAACCTGTTCCTGCTGTGTTCTTTGACACTGGCAGTGGTGGTGTGGGCCCGGACGAGAAACCTACCTAAAACCTACGAAAGTCAAGCGGAAGTCTTTACCGGAATTGCTTCGGGTATCAATATTGACGCCGTTGATAATGTGAAGGTAGACTTCCTTACCTCCGCCACGGAGTTTGATAACCTGATCAATATTATCAAATCGCGACAGACTCTCGAAGAGGTTGGTATGCGCCTGTTGGTACAGCATATGATGCTGGACTCGCTAGATACAGATTACTTAAATGAGCAGAGTTGGAATGACCTTCATTGGAAGTTAAATGATAGCATCCAAGAAATGTTACTGGATCCCTATTCCGTTGAAAATACGCTAAGGAGGGTTAAGTACTATAAAGAAAAGAACTGGGATGATAAGAAGGTAGAATATACCTTTGAGAGCGCCGGTTCTCCCTATAGTTGGAAACGGATTTCTTCCATTGGAGTGAGTCGTATTCAGAGTTCCGACCTGTTGAAAATATATTATTCCTCCAATGACCCCGGTATCACCCAAAACACCCTGCTAATTTTAATTGAGGTCTTCACCAAGAATATGGCCATGATAAAATCTGGTCAGAGTGCCAGTGTAGTGGACTATTTTCAGGCAAAAGTGAACGAGGCCGCGGATCAGCTCAATGTAGCGGAGGATCGCCTACAGCAATTCCGAATTGAAAACCGAGTAATTAACTATCAGGAACAAACCCGCTCCTTAACCATCGAGAAGGAGAGGATGGAGGATGAGTATCAGGCGGAGATTGCTAAGCGCGAGGCAGCCCTCGCTACCCTTACCAAATTGGAGAGTCAGCTGGCTTTAAATAATGTCATGATCCAATTGGGGAATGATATTCTAAACAAAAAACAGGAGCTAATTGATTTGCGTTCCAAAATTGCGGAATTGGAGACCTATCTCAATGATGCAGACCTCTTGCAGAAATTAAGAGCGAAGGCCCTATCCCTGGAGGAAGAAGTGCGAAATATGCTTGCCCAGCGCTATGCTTATAGTCGCACGACTGACGGTATTTCCGTATCAACAATTATTGATTCCTGGCTAGATGCGTCCTTGGCCCTAGATGCCGCAAATGCGCGAGTGGATGTTTTCTTGAAGCGAAAAGAGTATTTCCGCGAGCAGTATGATAAGTATGCCCCCTTAGGTTCTCGTTTTGCGCGGCTAGAGCGTGATATTGATATTAAGGAGGCGAATTATTTAGAGCTACTCAATAGCTTAAATCAGGCATTATTGCGACAGAAAGGTGAATTGGTGGCCAGTGGAGGACAAGTAGTTACTCAACCTCCTCCGTTTCCACATGTGGCTAATCCCGGAAAGGAATTAATGTTAATTGTAGTAGGGGCACTGGTTGGTTTTATTGTGCCTTTCCTTTTCATTGTAATGAAGGAATTATTGGACTCTACTATCCGAACACCGGAAAGGGGGGAGGAGAGCACCAATTTGAAATTAATGGGAGCTTATCCCGATTTAACCGCTCGATCCGAGGTTAAGAATGTGGACTTTGAATGGCTTCATGAAAAGGCAGCCGCACAATTAGCGCAAAACTTAAGACTTGAAGCCAAGGATAGGGGGTCAAGGCAAAAAGCCAAGAATATCTTGATATTCAGCACTCGACCTGCCGATGGAAAACAATTAACCACCCATGTACTTGCCAATGAGCTGGTAAGTCTGAACTTTAGAGTTTTGGTGATGGCTCCTAAGGAATTGCCAAAGGAAGAAACCCCTTATTACGATTATATCACTTATAAGAATGATCGTGACTTCGTAAACGCTGAGCATATCACTGAACTAATTCCCATGGGTTTTGACCCCATGCTATATGATTATGTATTCTTGGTTTTAGGGGCGGTGCTTACCAATCCTTACCCTCTGAATCTATTGGATCAATTTAATGCGGCGGTTTGTGTAACTGGAGCTTATCGCAATTGGAATCGCGCTGATGAAACGGCCTTGGCCGAGTTTACAGAAACTCTCGGTTTTGAGCCTCGTCTTCTATTAAATGGCGTTGAACCAGATTATATGGCTACGGTGCTCGGTGAAATTGCCAAGGATCGAAGTTGGCTGCGACGATTTATCAAGGGAGTATTGAGCCTACAGTTAAAGACCGGCGCTTTTGGAAGAGGCCGCAAGCGTAAGACGCGAGAGATTAAGGGCCGCCTTTAAAGAGTTCCTATTTAAAGATTTTATATTTCCTTTCCTCGGGGATGCGATAAATACCATCTTCATCCCAGTATTTCATGGTAAAGACAAAAGCTAGCGGAACGAGGACTGTAAAGTTCACCGGTATCTGATTTAAAATCTCGTTCCCGTAGGAAGCGGCTAAGATACCGGCGAAATTCGCTAAGGCCGCCATACTATAGTATTGCTTCTCCTTGTCCTTGTAATTCCAACAGTGCCAACTTCCATAGACCAGTAGGAATATCCAGGTATAAACATACAAGGTGTAACCGATCACGCCCGTTTCTGCACGGACCCTCGTGTAAAGACCATCGGTAGGGAAATTAGCCATCCAGGTCCATGGGGTAAACCTTTGCCCCCAGAAACCCGCACTGCCGATGCCTGTTCCTAGTGGCTTATCGGAGAGAAAGGCTCGGAGCATCTTTCGGTTTTCTACCCGCACGTTTAGGGAGGCATCATTCGGATCTAGCGCCGATCTTAATCGTTGAATGTCGTAGTTCCCGGAGCCAATAGTAGTATATTTCAGAAAGACAAAAGCAAAGAGCATAATACTTCCACCGCTAATGAGTAGCTTCTTATTCTTAATAAGAATTAGGTAAAGAATTCCACCCGCCCCCGGAACGGCAAGGGCCCCTCGAGTCCCGCTAATAAGCATAGCGTACAGGGCACCTACACTTATCAAGCCATACATAATCCGCTTACGTAAGGGCCATGGTCCCAGTGCAAGTATCCCGGCAAAAATAGTTACTGAGCCCATGGCGGGTCCAAAAATACCGGCATCAGTATAGTAGGAGAATATCCTCAATTTACCGAATAGCAGGTGGGTTACATAGGCTCCAGCCATTAACCACTTTGTTTCAGCAGCATCTAGGCCAAACATCTTTTGCTTGATACCCCATAAAATGCCAATCACCGAGAAAATAAGCCAAACCCTTACAAATATTTTGAAGTCTTTTTTCTGCTTGAAGAGCACAAAACAAATGATGGTCATCAGCATTTGATACAGCGATAAACCGCGCATGGCATAAAACCAGGCTGGTAGGGAGAGGGCTAGAGGATTTACAATTTGCAGAATGGTAAATGCCATCCAGGCAATCATAAGGAGGGAGTAGATATGATTCCATCCGGAAAAATCCACCTTTTGCCAATCTCTTAAGAGCAGAAATATTAGCGCGAGTACCAAGGAGATATCGACCCCTAATCCCAATGGGATATTACCTGGTACATATCGCCCTACAGTAGGAATGAGGAAGGCGATAATAAAAGCGGTATAGAGCCCTATTTTGGGATTCTTGGCAAAGAAATAGAGGTAAACAATTAGCCCTGGTATAGCGAGTAGTAAACCAGCAGCTACGACACCGGTCTTGGCTAACATAGTACCACCCACGATCCCAAAACCTATGGCAAAGGCATACTTTAGATATTCGCGATATTTAAAGGGGATTTCAAAAGCCATCTAAAATGGATCTACATCCAAGCTGTCGCTAAAATTTTGCAGACTATCCAAGGGGGCGTCAGATTTACCTTGATCAAAGATGGGCATCATTTCCTCCTCCAGAAGTAAATTAAGATTCGCATCAAGATTGAGGATTTCGAAAAAGTCCTTGCGGTTAATTTCAAAGTACATGTAGTCGAATAGCCGCACAGAGCCATAAACCGAGCGTCCCCTTTTGGTGAAATTGTTTCGCGTTCCTTCCACATCGGTGAAGATGACATGCAGGGAGCAAAGGTGAAATCTTAAAGTGGTATCATTTTCACCTTTTTGCAAGGTGAGGACCAAATTGCGATCAAAATTTGGTTTGATGATGGTAGTGGAGGTAATCTGTTCGAGAATATCCTCCTCGTCTTCTATTTCTTTGATAGCTCTTCCTTCCAATGACTTAATTCGCAATACAAAGGCCTCACTAGTATCTTGTTCTTCAAAATAATCTAGCGCGGCATTTAGATCCCGATATCGTATAATCCAGTAATAACCTGCCAAATGCTCTTTCCAACCTCTTTTTCGATTCGGGTAGCGATAAGCTCCATCTCGGTAAACCTTAACCAGGCAAATTAGGGTGTCACTTCCGTACTTCACCTTGTAGGCAATCAGCTTGTGGATATTATCAATGCCCAAGGCATTATCCTGATTGTTATAAAAGTTTTCATTCCTGGAGATTCCAATTACAGGCACGATTTTCGGCTTGGATATCCATTGTCCATCAGCACTATAACTCCAACCTTTGATAGAGTCACCTACCTGGAAGTAGGGCACAGGTTCAAAGATGGGTAAATCACGATTTTCTCTAGGCTGCGCCCAAAGACTTAAGGGAAAGAAAATGAAGAGAATAAATCGACGCATAAATAGGTCCTTATCACAAATTTAAATTTCTCCTTTGCTTGTTTCCAGCCTCAATCAAATTTATTTTTACATCTTAGCTAACAACCAATCGTGCAAACACCCAAAGTTTCCTTTCTCACCGTAAACTACAAACAAACCCAAGTTACCCTAGATTTAGTGCGCAGTTTAGAGGCGCTAAATTCAAGTGACTGGGAATGCATAGTAGTGGACAATGCTTCAGAAAACAATGATCTGGAGCAGGCCTTAAGTGATAAGCCCCAATTTAAGTTTATTGCCACCCCAGAGAATTTGGGCTTTGCGGGGGGGAACAATCTAGGTTATCCCCTATGTGAAGGGCAATATATATTTCTGGTTAATAACGATACAGAGCTTCCGAAGGATTTTCTAGAACCCATTTTAGACTTTGTGGAGAATAAACCGGACCTCGGAGCCATGAGCCCCATGATTCGATATTTCGATGCCCCCGATACTATTCAGTTCGCTGGTTGTACTGATATGAATAAAGTAACCATTCGAAATAGCGGAATAGGCGATGGAGAAAAGGATCAAGGCCAGTATGCCAAATCTTATCCCATACCCTTTTGCCATGGCGCAGCAATGCTTGTACCTCGTAAGGTGATTGAGGATGTGGGATTGATGCGAGAGGATTATTTTCTTTATTATGAAGAATTAGACTGGTGCGAGCGCATTCGCCAGGCTGGCTACACCAACTGGTATTTCGGCCACTCCTATTTGCTGCATAAAGAATCAGTCTCTACGGGGAGAAATAGCCCTTTGAAGGTTTATTATTTGAACCGAAATCGGCTCTTATTCGCCCGCCGTAATTACTCCAGTGGTACCCGAATTATTAATTACCTTTATTTCACCTTTATTGCCTTACCTAAGAACCTATTGACCTTTGGACTGAAAAAGGAATTTGGTCAAGCACGGTCTTTTTGGCGGGCATACATCTATAATTTAACTCACAAAGCCAGCGATAGTGCGGATAGGTATTGAAGCTCAACGAATTTTTAGGCAGAAGAAGCACGGCATGGATTTCGTGGTTCTGGAGCTGATTAGGGAATTGCAACACATGGACCTTGAAAATGAGTACTTCATTTTCGTGAATGAAGGCCCTGATGATCAAGTGATTCAGGAAACCGAAAATTTCAAAATAATTCAGTTTGGCGGTGCTTACCCCTTATGGGAGCAAATAAAGCTACCTAAAATGGCGCGTAAATATAAATTGGATATTCTGCACTGCACTTCCAATACCGCTCCCATATTTTGTCCTGTCCCTCTAGTTGTAACTATCCATGATATTATCTACATGGAGGTAAAGAATGTGATGGGGAAGGGCTATACTCCGTATCAATTATTCGGCAATTTGTATCGAAAACTTGTGGTTAGTCGCTTGGTAAAGTCTGCTGAGAAGATTATCACGGTCTCAAATTTTGAGAAGGGAACCATCACCAATTATTTCACTCAAATGCCTGCTGAAAAGTTGTTAGCGGTTTATAATGGAGTGAGTAAGCATTTTCAGCCAGTTGAAGATGAGTCGGAAAGAACCCGGATTAGGGAAAAGTATAATTTGCCGGATAAGTATTTCCTCTTCCTGGGAAATACCGACCCTAAAAAGAACACCGCGAATACCCTAGTAGGTTTTGCTCGCTATTGCAAAGAGCATGGCGCTGAATATAAACTGATGGTCGGTGATCTGGATCGAGAGGTAATTCGAAAGCATTTAAGGGAGGCTGATTTAGAGGATCAATTAGATAATATTCTCAACACGGGTTATATCCCCAATGCTGAATTACCGGCCTTAATTAGCATGGCACACGTTTTTCTCTATCCAAGTCTGAGAGAAAGTTTCGGCATCCCCTTATTAGAAGCCATGGCTTGCGGTACTCCCGTTTTAAGTGGTTTGAAATCAAGCCTACCAGAGGTAGCGGGAGATGGGGCTTTATTGGTGGATGTGACTCAATCCGAAAATATTAGTGCCGGGATAAATCGTCTGGTAAATGATCAGGCCTTGCGTTCAGAACTTATTCCTAAAGGTTTAGCCCGTAGTAAAGAATTTAGCTGGGAAAACACCGCGAAGGACACCTTGAAGGTATATCAGGATTTAAAATCTGCCCATGCCTAATTTTTATCCTGGAAAGGAAATACAGCAAATTGTTCCCTATCTATCCATGGATATGGAAAGTATTCCTGCAGACGATTGGTTGCTCAGAAGAAAACAATTGGAGCGTTATCAGGTATCAGATCCAGAGTGTAGCATTGTAATGATTGCCTTCAATGAAGAGCGTTATTTATATGCTTCCTTAGCAAGCTTGGCAGAGCAAATTAGCGATAGAAAGGTGGAGCTCATTCTGGTGGATAATAATTCCTCTGATCGAACAGCAGAGATTGCCGAGCGCCTAGGAGTGCGTGTTGTACTGGAAAAAAAACAGGGATGGGCCGAGGCTCGTCAGGCCGGTTTGGATGTCGCCAAGGGAGAAATCATCCTAAGTGCCGATGGGGATAATCTTTATAATCCACATTGGGTGGATACTATGGCTGCTCATTTTTCCGACCCTGAAGTTCAAGCGGTCTGCAGTCAATACAGCTTTTACACCTTCGACAATAAATACGACCTTGGTTTGCAATTTTACCAGAATCTACGCTGGGTAAATTCTAAAATGCGTCATAAAAGCCGTCCCCATCTAAATTGCCTGGGAGGAAGTTTAGCATATCGTAGACAAACCGCAGTAGATGTGGGAGGGTTCACCATGGGCGTTGGACGTGGCGAGGATGGTGATTTAACCTTCCGTATTAATGATAAGGGGAAAATTATTTTTGATGACAGCCGTAATGCCTTTGCCCATTCCTCTTTGCGGCATGTTTTTATAGATGGGAGTTTAAGGAAGACTCTGGCGAATCGACTCTCTACTCATTTGAGACGAATTCCAGAATATTTTACTAAGCAGAAAAATTAAACTATGGAATTGTTCTTTTGGCTGGCTCTGGCCTTAGTTTTTTACACCTATTTAGGATATGGATTGGTGCTATTTGTGCTGGTACGCCTTAAGCGCATTTTTGTGCGAAAGAAGCCCTTTGATACATCCTTCGAACCAGATGTGACTTTAGTAATTCCAGCCTATAATGAACAGGATTATATCGCGGAAAAGGCACAGAATAGTTTAGAGCTAGAATATCCAAAAGAGAAACTGCGGATATTGTTTATCACCGATGGTAGTACCGACCAAACGGCAGAGATTTTACGCGGAATTGAGGGGGTAGAAGTAACTCATGAAGATATTCGGGCTGGTAAGTCTGCTGCCGAGAATAGAGCTATGACCATGGTGAGCTCTCCAATTGTGGTCTTTTGCGATGCCAATACCTATTTGAATCCGGCTTGTATTCGAAACTTAGTCCGTCATTATACCGATCCCAAAGTTGGTGCGGTTAGCGGCGAAAAACGAGTGCTCTCCAAAGGGAAAGACACCGCAAGTGCCGCGGGTGAAGGTTTATATTGGAAGTATGAGTCCACCCTCAAGAAATGGGACAGCGAATTGTATACTATTGTTGGAGCGGCGGGCGAATTGATTTCCTTTCGTTCTGAATTAGTAGAGGATCTCGAGCAGGACACCATATTGGATGATTTCATGCAGACTATGCGGATTTGCAAGCAGGGATATCGCGTCAAATACGAGCCTGAGTCTTTTGCCGCAGAAACGGCCAGTGATAATGTAAAAGAAGAATTGAAGCGAAAGGTCCGTATCGCGGCAGGTGGCTGGCAGTCAATGTCTCGATTATTACCAATCCTCTTTCCTCTACCTAATCCGGTGCTCACTTTTCAGTACATATCGCACCGGGTTTTGCGTTGGTCTATTTCGGCCTTGGCATTACCTTTAATATTTATCGCCAACTTCCTTATCATGGATGTGGCCCCTATTTACACCTATCTATTTTACGCCCAAATTGCTTTTTACGCTCTGGCCTTATTGGGGTGGTTTCTGGAAAACCGGGAAATCAGGGTTAAAGCCTTATTTGTACCGTATTACTTTTTGATGATGAATTATGCGGTGTTTGCGGGATTCTTCCGTTGGTTAAAAGGTTCGCAAAAGGCGACTTGGGAAAGGGCTAAAAGGGCTAAAGCTTAGTGCGAAACCTATTTATTCTTTTAAGCTTTCTAACGCTGCTGTCCTGCCAGGATCCGGTAAATCAAGAGGATGATTTAAAGATGGTTGCAGGTTCATACTTTGGCGTCCTAAAGCTCAATGAAGAGACTACCTTGGATATGCAATTGCAATTGAAACCAAATGGCTTTTATCTAATCAGTCATCAAGATTTGCGTGAGGAGGCTTTACTAGTTAGGGAGAATGGCGTTTTCATCTATGACCGTGGTGAAATTCAATTGGCAAGAAAACAGGAAGGATTCCGTTATTTCCGTTTTGTAGATGGAAAAATATTTGTTTACAATTTATTTCATCAACCCTATACGAGCTTCTCGGATTCAAGCTTTTATTTACGAAAACAATAATTGAGGACCCTATCTCGATGAAAGACCGAAAGGTATTCCTGGAATCACATCAGGCGAAAGCCCAGCAACAAAAGATAAAATTTGAAAAACGGACCCGACTTTACAGTTGGCTGCGCTCTATCCTTATAGTCATCCTACTAATATTGTCCTATTGGGCCATGCAGGGGGAGGGAGCCGACCAATGGTTGTGGGCTTGGCTTCCAGGTCTTCCACTTTTCCTTCTCTTAGTACGATTGCATTTAAAATGGAAAGAACGCAGTGCGTATTTCCAATCATTGGTCGAGGTTTATCAAGAGGAGCTTAATGCTCTAAATGGTCAGTTTTCACGATCAGCATTTAACTTTCAAGCAGATGATGACCACCCTTATGCTCAGGAGCTGGATTTATTCGGCCCGGGCTCATTGCATCATCATCTTGATCGCACTTTCACCAAAGCTGGGGCAGAGGCCTTAGCTGAACAATTGCTCGATCCGCCTTTTAAAGATTGGTCTAATCGCCAGGAATACTTTCAAGACTTGGAATCGTCGAATACCTGGACCATGGAATATCGGGCAGAAGGACGACTCATAGAGGACAATGAAAGGGTTAAAAAAACTTTTACGGAATGGTCCAAATTGGATTTCATAGCTTTTCCAAAATGGTACTGGCTTCCAATGATATTAGGTCTCTTAGGGGTGTGGGGATTGGGTCTCAATTTAGTGCTTCAGCCCAGTGCTTTGCATTTCCAATGGTGGTTTCTAGCCCTTGGTTTTAATCTAGTACTTCTTGGGGCACGGGCGAAGGTACTGCGGGCTCAACATTCCAAATTGGGCCAGATTAGCAATTTAATGAGTTCCTTTTCCAGCTTGATCAACAGCTTGGAGGCTCACACTTTTCAATCCAGTTATGCGAAGGCTTTTTTCCAGAAGTACAAGTTGAATAATGAAGTCGGTAAAAAGATTAATTCATTAGCCGAGATCTTATCCGCTTTAGATCAAGCGAGTAATGTAGTAGCCTTGGTTGTTTTGAATGGCCTCTTCCATTACCATCTCTTTCAATTGCGAAAACTGGCCAACTGGCATCGGAACTTTGCCAAGGAGCTACCGGATTGGTTAGACGGCTTGTATGAATTTGAAGCCCATTTAAGTATGGCTAACTATCAAGCAAATCATCCTGATTTTGTCTATCCCGAATTAAATGAGAAACCTATCCTGAAAGCCCGAAACTTGGGTCACCCCTTGATTAGTTCGGGGCAGAGAGTCGCGAATGATATCCTTTATGATAAAGAGAAATACATCATTTTAACGGGTAGCAATATGAGCGGTAAGAGCACCTTCTTACGAACTTTAGGGGTAAATATGCTTTTAGCGCAAGTAGGGACGAAGGTATGCGCCGAGGAAATGCATTGCTACCCTTTCCAAATATTGTCTAGTATGAATCCTCATGACGATTTACGAGGGGACACGAGTTATTTCCAAGCGGAAGTCTTGAGGTTGAAATCGCTATTGGACCGACTGCAAGAGGGACGGATTAGCTTCTTTCTTTTGGATGAAATTTTGCGCGGAACCAATAGTAACGATAAGCAAGAAGGAACCCGTGGGTTTTTAGCCAAGATAGAAGAATTACCTGCCCGGGGAATTATCGCCACTCATGATGTGGAAATAGCTCATTTGGCAGACTACAATGATTTGTTTCGGGCCGCATTTTTCGAATCCAGGGTTCAAGGAGAAAAATTGCTGTTTGATTACAAGCTTAGAGAGGGAATCTGCAAAACTCCCAATGCTAGTTTATTGATGAAGCAATACGGTTTGATTTAGTAAAAGGGAAATCCTAATTAAATATTATAATCTTCGATCAGCGATTGAGCCGCGAGGATTAGTAATACCTTCGCCGCCGCAATGGCACAAGAAAAACAAAACTTTGGTACCGAATCCCTAGGCCTACTCTTACGTAAGCAGGCCGTTCCCGCCTCCGTGGGAATATTGGTGATGTCCATTTACGGCATCGTTGATACCCTCTTTGTAGGACGATATGTAGGGACCATGGCCATCGGGGCGATAACCGTTATTCTACCCATCACATTTTTAATTTCCAGTATTGGCATGGCGATTGGGATTGGCGGTGGCTCCGTCTTATCCCGAGCCATGGGGGAGAATGATATACCTAAGGTTCACCGCACTTTTGGCAATCAAGTTTTGCTCACACTTTGCCTCTCATTTTTAATTGTAATCCTTGCACTGATTTTTAAAACCCCTTTGCTTCAACTCTTTGGTGGTAAAGGAGAGGTTTTGGCACCGGCCCTGGAGTATTTCAGTATTCTTCTTCCAGCAATCCCCGGTTTGGCTTGGGCCATGATGAGTAATAATGTGATAAGGGCGGAAGGACATCCGCGTAAAGCGATGTATACTCTCCTTATCCCGGCGGTGGTTAACTTAATTCTGGATCCGATCTTTATTGTTTGGCTGGATATGGGTATTGCAGGAGCGGCTTGGGCGACCACCATTTCCTACATTGCTTCAGCCCTGTTTACCCTTCATTTCTTTGTGCTTGGGCCTTCGGAAATGCAGCTAACCAAAGGCTGTCTAACACCCTCTTGGCCCATTATAAAGGAGATGAGTAAACTGGGTTCGGTTACTTTAGCTCGACAAGGAACTATTTCCATTCTGAGTATTGTTCTAAACAATTCATTATTTGCTTTTGGAGGTGAGATGGCCCTTTCATCTTATGGAATCATTAGCCGTTTGCTAATGTTTGTCAATTTCCCTGTTTTGGGTATAACTCAGGGCTATGTGCCAATTCTCGGCTTTAATTATGGCGCAAAGCTTTATGACCGGGTGACAGCGATTAGCCGATTGGCTTTCTTTTGGACCACCGGTATTTCCATTGGGATTTTCATCTTACTCATGACCTTTACACATCCTTTGGTGGGGATTTTCACAGAAGATCATGCCCTGATAGAGATGACCGTACCTGCCCTGCGCTGGGTTTTTGCCGCAAATCCTGTACTGGCATTGTCCTTTCTCGGCTCGGCCTATTATCAGGCTATTGGCGAGGCAAAGCGAGCCTTAATCTTGGCTTTAAGTAAGCAAGGCTTCTTTCTGATTCCCTTAATCCTCATCTTTCCGCATTTTTGGGGTGTTGATGGAATTTGGTACACTTTCCCCTTAGCGGATCTGGGTGCTGCCGGCCTATCGGCTTGGTTATTGTCTAAAAATCCCTACATCCGTTAGGGCTGGATTTGAATTTTAAACTGCTCGATCATTTCATCGGATTGCACTTCGATGAGGTACATTCCAGCCGGTAATCCAGACATTTCTAAAACCATTTCTGTGCCACTTAGGTCCCAAGTTCTCACAATCCGTCCACTATTATCCCGGAGGATAAAGGTTTTAGGCTCAGCCGTGGAAGTCTGAATATAAAGTCGGTCACTAACCGGGTTGGGGTATATCAATATTTGAGAGTTTAGGCCCTCTTGCAAACCGATTGGACTCAAATCACTCGGGCTACCCACATCTCCAGATTGTGAAGTGTAGGCCCCTCTGAAGCCATTCATCGCCCGATTGGTGAAGGAACCAAGCGTATCGAATTCCAGACTAAAACCTGAATTCACCGCTGATCCTGGATAGGCCGTAAAGGCCGTTAAGTGACCTTGTGGGTCAAATAGGTAAACAGCATCGCCCTGAGAACCTAAACCAGAAAAACCATTAAAATCTCTACCGCTAATCAACAGCTTCATTCCATGTCCGTTTTGCTTCCAATCTACCAACCATGAATTCCGGAAAGTATTTTGAATGTTCAGGACGATGGCTTTTTCACCGGGTGCAAGAATCATATTAGTACTGATAGTGTGCGTTCCGGCTAAACCGTCTTCATCATCCCAGCTGTAGCCATTCAAGTTTATACTCAAGTTTCCATGATTGTAAATCTCGAACCAATCACCATCTAAGGGCCAACTTAAACCTGACTGGGGCATAATTTCACTAATGCTCAAGGCTGCAGTATTAATTGGAATAAAGTCGGCGTAAAAGCGAGGCCTGATTAAATAGTCCTCTGTATACGGAGCGCTTGGGTCATTTTGACTAATAACTCCAATGAGGTCAAAGCTTCCGCTGATGGGATTCTGCCCATCAATATCAGTGTCGGAATCAATGAAAACATTCAAGGTATCTGGACCATTAGTCATTAACATCAAGGCTGAGCTACCACTGCTAGGCCAAATACTAGGGTTCAGGAAACGGTAACCATTCAGCCGTACCAATTCACTTTCGAAATTTTCCCATGGAGCTTGAGCAATCTTTGGAGAAGAAATACTGTTTCCGGAATTTCGGAAGTTTAGGCTGTCGGGTACCATGCTCAATAAGCCATTGCTTTGTAGGAGATTTCCGATGAAGAATAGACTATCTCCTAAACTTGGATTTGAATAAGCATTTAGGTCCACCGGACTGCTGAGGTGAATGGCGCCAGTTTGATCCTCAATATGGAAGTCATAACCTTGTCCAGCGCGATAATCTATGGAATTTATCACTCCACCTATCCGACAATAAACATTTAGAGAGTCTGCAAACCCATTGAGGTCGGTTTGATTTATGCTGCCGATGCTATAGGTGTATATAGGTGGGATATCATTATCGATGATACTGATTAACATGTTGTTAGGGCTGCCTATTTGTAGGTTACCTGAACTTGATGCGCTTATGGTCATGTCGAACTGCTCGGTATTTTCTACCAAAAGATCATCGATAATTTGAAGATCAAAGTAAAGGGTATCTGAATTAGCCGGTATGGCTAAATGCAAAGTGTCGTTCAGGAGCGCCGGGATGGTTTGATAATCGCCTGACTGTATGCCTATACCATTATTGAAAGCGATTAATATGGTATCTGCATTCTGATTACTCGGATTGATTTCAAGTCCAATTGAAGTGATTCCCGAAGCTTCACCAAGACTCAGGTTAGAGCTTATAAAGCGAATTCCAGGACTGGGAGGGGGAGTCGGGCAAAGCCCTAAAGTGTCACTACCGAAGCAACGAGGAGCAATGACAGTATCCGAAGAGAAGAGAACCAGTTTATTGAGTCCTCCTTCCCAATTGGTGATCCCGGAATTATGCCAACGAGCCTTGTATTCTAAAGAGGGTTCTGGTGCATAGATGGTGAAATCATAAACTAAGTCTCCATCGATGTCGCTCATTAAATAACTTGGGTTCAAATTAGCATTCCAAGCGTTAAATGGACCAGCAACATCAATGGAGTCGGTTAATGGATTAAAACCAGCAACAAAATTCATATCCACTTGCAGGGTCACAAAAAAGGTATCGATAATTGGTGTGCAGGGACCATAATTAGGATTTCCAAAGCATCGTACATCTAGGACCGAATCCTTATAGAAATTCACTAGGTTGTTATTGGCCTGTGGCTCCCAATTAGTCACCCCAGCATTATGCCAACGGGCTTTGAACTCTAAGGACGGCTCTGGGAAAGGATAGGTAGCGGTATAGACTAAATCCCCATCGGGATCGGTCAGGGCATAGTTGGCATCATAGACCCCTGACCAGGCATTGAAC
>Ga0207422_1001238_pt1 | contig 54809 bp, 49 predicted proteins | sample MarCyaLeptolynsp_FD_187757 | JGI IMG/M metagenome (GOLD analysis project Ga0207422, IMG submission 187757) | Marine cyanobacterial communities from Panama - species 1 Leptolyngbya sp. (SPAdes) | ecosystem: Environmental > Aquatic > Marine > Unclassified | place: Panama: Panama City | collected... | reverse complement strand
TGGGTCGTCTTAGACGACCGTCAACACCGCGAGCATGAATGAGGTCGAATCGAAAACGATAAATGACACGCCGCTCTGCGGCGATGCCGAATAGATGGTTGGAAGCATTCCGCGAACAGATCCCCACGCACTTGACAGAGACTTGTTCATAGATGGCACCCGCGCGGAATAGCACCCGCGCGGCATAACACCCACGCCAAAGCGCTTGACGTGCCCGTTGCGATTAACCGTCGGCTTCCAAATACGTGTAACCCTTCAACCCCTCTTCGTACTTGCGCAATAGCTCCGCCGATTCCTTGAACGTGATGCGGCCTTCGCGGAGGCCGCGTTCGACGGTGCGGCGCAGGCGGTTGAGGAGTTCTTCCGGGTTGTATTGCACGTATTGCAGCACTTCTTCGACCGTGTCGCCGTCGACGATATGATCGACGAAGTACTGGCCGTTTTCGCGGACCGTAACGTGCACGGCGTTGGTATCGCCGAAAAGGTTGTGCATGTCACCGAGGATTTCCTGATAGGCGCCGGTCATGAACACGCCCATCACGTAATCGTCGCCGTTGAACGGGTGGACTTCGAGCGTGTTCTTAAAGTCGCGTCGGTCGATAAAGCTATCGAGCTTGCCGTCGCTATCGCAGGTGATATCGGCAAGCACGGCGCGCTCGGTCGGTTCTTCGTCGAGGCGGTGAATCGGCATCACGGGCAGGAGTTGATCGACGGCCCAGCAATCGGGGATCGACTGGAAGATCGAGAAGTTGCACGCGTAGATCGACGCGAGTTGACCGTCGAGGCCTTGCAGTTCTTCCGGCACGTAATCGGCGGCGGCCATCAGCTTATGAATCTTGCGGCACGCGGCCCAGAAGATGGCTTCCATGCGGCCGCAATCTTCGATGGTGAGATAGCCCAGCTTGAACAGGCTCATCGCTTCGTCGCGATGGTGCAGGATATCGTGATACGCTTCCTGATAGTTCTTGGCGCTGAGCGTTTCGTATGATTCGAGCAGCGAATGCATCACGTTGTGTGCGTCGTCGGGCAGTTCCTTGGGCACGGTTTGTTCGACCGGCCGCGTGACGCCGAGCACTTCGAAGATCAGCGCCGATTGATAGGCCACCAGCGCGCGGCCGTTTTCCGTCACGATGGTCGGGTGAGGTGTGTCGGTTTCTTCGCAGACGGTCGTAAGCGCATCGACGATGTCACCGACGTATTCGGCGATCGTGTAGTTCGCGCTGGAGGCGTAGGTGCTACTGCTGCCGTCGTAGTCGACCGCCATGCCGCCGCCGACGTCGAAGTACTTCACGCCCGCGCCGAGGCGGCGCAGTTCGCTATACAACCGTACGGCTTCGGACAGCGCATCTTTGATCGAACGGATGTTGGTGATCTGGCTGCCGAGGTGAAAGTGCGTCAGTTGCAAGCAGTCGAGCATCTTTTGATCGCGCAGTTGTTCGACGCCGCTGAGCATCTCGGTGATCGTGAGGCCGAACTTGCTTTTCACGCCGCCCGATTCCTGCCAGCGACCCGACCCGCGCGCCGAAAGCTTCATGCGGAAGCCGATCTGCGGTCGCACGCCCAGTTGCTTCGAACGGACGATAATGCGCCCGAGTTCGTGATAGTCTTCGACGACGATGACGATCGTCTTGCCGAGCTTGGTGCCCATCAGCGCGAGGTCGATGTATTCGACGTCTTTGTAACCGTTGCAGATGATGAGCGGCTCGTTGGATTCGAGCATGGCCAGCACGGCGAGCAACTCGGGCTTGCTGCCTGCTTCGAGGCCGAACTTGTGCGGATCGCCGAACTGCACGATCTCTTCGACGATGTGGCGCTGCTGGTTCACCTTGATCGGGAACACGCCCATGTACTGGCCGGTGTAGTCGTGCGATTCGAAGGCAGCTTGAAACGCGGCGTTGAGTTCGTCGAGGCGCGACTTGATGATGTCGCTAAAGCGCACCAACAGCGGCAAGCCCAAGCCGCGCTCGCGCAGCTCGTCGATAAGCCCTTTCAAATCAAAGCTGGGACCGGCGGGGCCTTGCGGGCTGACCTGTACCGCGCCGCGGTCGTTGATGCCGAAGTAACCGGCACCCCAAGCGCGAATACCGTAGAGATCGCTGGAGTCGTCGACGGACCAAGCGCGGCCGGTTTTGGAAACGGGACGGTTGGGTGTGGTGGTGGGTTCGGACATTGGTGTTTCTCGAAACTGCTGCCAGGGTAATCGCCGCCCACAGGGTCGAGCCGCGAGTCTTTTGATCAACCATTATCGTCAATCTCCTCGATTGCCGCTAGCGGACACATATGTGGAGTGGCTGATCTGGGCGAATGAGGGAAACGAGACGCGAGTGGATGTCCAAAATCCTTACCTGTCTAAGGCCACTATAATCACATTTATTAAAAATGTACTTAAATAGACCACTATCGGAGAATCCAAATGGGACACGCCAAAGCACTAATGATTGACTCCATGAAGCCCGGTTTCGGATGTGGGAATATCATGGTATGCGCCGATTGTATTCAAGAAGATGCTCTTCAAAAACTCATTCTAGAAAGCTCGATGGTAGCTCGGTGTGATTATTGTGAGATTCCTAAAGACAAGCCTGTAATGTCACTTCAGGCCATTATCGAGCACATCGATTCATGCATCCACGAAGAATACACTGATGCGGCAGACGAACTTCCGTTTGAGAGTCGCGAAGGCGGGTTTCAAGGAAACGCAATGGATGGCCCTGACTTGCTATACGAATTGGAACTCAACATAGAGAACAACGATTTGTTCTTCGCGATTGCGAATGAGTTTAATGACAATCAATGGTGTCGCCGAAACTATTTTTCGCTTACTGAATCGCAGAAGTTGATTTACGGTTGGGAGCGTTTTGCAAAGACGGTGAAAGAAAAACGGAGATTCACATTCTGGTCATTGGCGGATGAAGATAATTTGCCGGAATTCCATCCTGACTACATGCCGATTGGCCAGATGCTCTCCATCATATCCGAACATACACGGCGCCAGGGCCTCATAAAGATCGTGAAAAAGGGAACAAGACTTTGGCGTGGACGAGTCCACGCAAAGTGCGATTCGCTAGTGAACGACCACGAGTTTGCATCGCCGCCACAACAATTTGCCACACAACCGAACAGGATGAGCCCAGCGGGTATTTCGATGTTCTATGGAGCCGAGGATTTTGGGACAGCTAAAATCGAAACCGCGCCGAATTCACCTTCTCCAGGCAGTTGTTTCTCTGCTGTTCAATTTGAGTCCTGTGACGATTTTTACATCCTCGATCTTGTGGACATTCCATTTGGCCCGAGCTTCTTCCAGGCTGGTTCGGGCAATGCCCGTCACTCATTGACATTCTTGCGAACCTTTTCATCGAACTTATCAAAGCCGATCGAACAGGATCATAAAATCCACATTGAGTATGTTCCTACCCAAGCATTTACCGAGTACGTCAGATTTAACCTAAAGACTGACGACGAAATGCACCTTTCTGGCATTCGGTATAGAAGTTCACGCAACGGAAGGCCTTGCGTCGTACTTTTCATGGATCATGAGGCGTGTCTCATCCCAGCCGACGGGAGCCCGTCCAAGCAGGCAATAAAAATGGTTAGGGGCAGTCTTCGAAAATGCGAACTTTAGATCTCGAATTCGGTAGGTATCTGCAAATAGAGCCTTAGCTTGAGGATGCGGCAGTTAATGAGATAGTGAGGCTCCCGGTTGACGCCTCGGCTTGCACATCTAAACTGACGCCCATTAGGAGGTTACGCGCGCCGATAGGCGGCGGGGCCTTGCGACGGCGCGGTCGCGAGTGCCGCAGCCATCGGAACCAGTCGTAAATCGCGCGTCCGCTCGCCGTTGCACCATTATGCGAACGCTGAACCGCTATTTCGGGCGCGAACTCTTGCGCGGCTTTGTACTGACCGCCATCGCGCTGACCATGCTGGTCGTGATGGGCGGCGGTGTGTCGAGCCTGTTCAAATCGCAGGGCATCGGTGCCGGCGAAATCCTCAACATCTTCCTCTATCTCATTCCGATCGCGCTGATCTTCATGTTGCCGCTGGCGGCGCTCTTTGCGGCGACGATCACCTACGGTCGCGCGGCGGCGGATAACGAAATCCTCGCGTGCCGGGCGGCGGGCGTAAACATCCATCGTTTGATGGCACCGCCGGCTGCGATCGGCTTGCTCATCACCGTCGTATGGCTGTGGGGACTGAATTTCTTTATCCCCAAGATGCTATGGAGCGTGGAAGACATCACGCGGCGCGACGTGCCCGCCGTGGTGGCAGGTCGATTCCTGCGCGGTAAGCCGCTCAACTACGGCAAGTACACCATCTCGGCACGCAAGTGCGACAAAATCGAAGCCGCCGACGTCATCGACGCCGACGGCGAGCGAAACGCCGAGGATTACGTGTTTCTGCATCTGACCGGCGTGTCGTTTATGGAATCGAACAACGGTCAGTTGGTGCGCATGGGCACGGCCGATGAGACGATCATCCAATTCGACAACAGCAAGTCGATGCCGGAAATCAAAGTCAAGATGCAATCCGGCCGCAGCTTCGACGCCGAACGCAATCAGTATTTCGAGTTCGAAGAGCAGGTGCTGGGGCCGATTGAAATCCCGCTGAAGATTCGCCGGAAGATTCGCTTCGAGAACCTGTGGACGCTGTTCGACTTCCAGAGCGACCCGCTGCAAATCCCCGAGATCGAAGATTTGATGAACGGGATGCGCAAGGAACTCAAAATCTACTTCCTGGCGCGCAAGACCGACGAGATCGTGAAGGCCAATCAGGGCGACATCGAGTTTTTCGATAAGGCCAACGACCGCCGCGTGAAGCTGTCGGCCTATGGCATCTTCGTCAACGAAGACGACGGTCGCATCACGCTGAACGATGTTGAAGCAACGGTCTGGGAATCGGGTGCGGTCGAGGGCACACGCTATCAGGCCGAGAGCGCTCGCATCCGGCTCGAAAGCGGCTCGGTCGAGAACGAGCCGGATATCGTCATCACGCTGGAAAACGATGTGCGCATCACGCCGGCGGGCGAGGGCAGCAGTGCCCGCATCATTCGCAAGCCAAGCGAAACGTTGCCGCGCGTGCCGTTCAAAGATCAGGACAAGATCCACTCGGCCTATCAGGATTTCATGGATACGCGCGTGCGGTCGATCTTCGATCGCGATTACGACGCACGGCCCGATGCATTGAAGCTTTTCGCCAAACAAAAACGCGTGCAACAACGGCTGGCGCGTAAAGAAGCCGAGTATCGCTCGGAAGTGCGCGGCGAAATTCACTTTCGTTTGTCGATCTCGCTGGCGTGGCTGGCGGTGATCGTGATCGGCGCACTGTTGGGCACGATCATTCGCAGCGGGCAGGCACTGGTCGCCTTCTTTATTAGCTGCATACCGTGTTTGTTTATTACCGTAACGGCGCTGACGGCGCGAAACCTGGCGGACCGACCGGATTACAGCATCGCGGGCATCGCCTTGTTGTGGGGCTCAACGGCGTTGTTGTACGTGGCCGTCGCCGTCATCGGCACGCGCTTCTTACGGCGTTAGGAAAGCGATATGAAGATCATCGATCGCTACATTCTCAAATCGTTCCTCGTGAACTATGCCATCGCGCTGACGGTGATGATCGGCATTTACGTGGTGCTCGATCTGTTCGTGAATCTCGACGAATTCACCGAAGTGCCCAATCAAACGCTCGGCCAAATCCTCGGCCGCATTGCCGACTATTACGGTCACAACCTGTTTCTGTATTTCGCACAGTTGGCGGGCGTGATCACGTTGATGGCCGGTTGCTTTACGTTGGTGCGCTTGCATCGATCAAATGAGATGACGGCGATACTCGCGGCGGGCACGTCGCTGTATCGCGTCGCGGCGCCCTTGCTGATTGCCGGTTTGGCGATGAACGCACTCTGGTTCGTCGATCAGGAATTGATCATCCCCAGCATCGCACCAAAGTTGGCCCGCGCCCACGGCGATGTCGAAGGCCGACAGACGTTTGCGGTTCACTTTTTGCCGGACCCGAAAAATGGCAACGCGTTGCTGTCGGCCAGTCGCTTTAGCCCGGCCGTGAGCGTTATGCGTGGCGTGGTGATCTTGCTTCGTGACGACGACTTGCGGCTGACGGAAATCATCGAAGCCGACGAAGCCAACTGGGATGCGGAAAAGGGCTGCTGGATCTTTCGCAACGGCGTGGCCACGGTGTTGGCTGCCGATCCCGACGACCCGACGGCGAGCGTGGGCCGCTATGCGGTGCGCGAGTATCCGTCGCTGTTAACGCCGAAGGAAATCACGCTGCAACAATCGGCACAGTGGACGCAGTTTCTGTCGCTGCGCGAGTTGGATCGCTTGCAGGAATTTTTCGCGGCGACCGGCTCGGGTGAGTTCATTCGGATGAAGCACTCGCGGCTCACGACGGTCTTTATGAACATGACGCTGCTGTGCATCGGCCTGCCGTTCTTTTTGAATCGAGAGCGACCGCCGATCGTGGTGTTGGGTGGCAAGTGTCTGCTGGCCGCCGGTCTGTGTTACGCGTCGATGTTTATGATGAACACGGTCGATTTCTCTTCGATCGACATCAGTCCCGCCTTGCCGCCGTGGTTACCGTTTATCGTGTTCGCCCCGGTCTCGGTCGTGATGCTCGAAGGCATACGCACGTAGCGGCGACTACACATCTAACGGTTGCACCGGTTCATCGAAATAACGACGCAGCGCCGACGGTAATGTCTTCACGTCGATTTCCGTCGGCGGTGCCGGGCAATATGTGTACCACAGCAGGTGATTCTTATCATGTAAGCCGCGGCGCTCGATGAAGTTCAACATGCCGTCGAGCGTTTTGGCCATATAGGTACCGTCGAACGGTAAGCCTTCGACGGCTTTAAACTGCGCAGCGCGACGCATGGCCGAGTCGGTGAATTGCGCGTAACCGCGCCCCAGCGTGTCTTCGATCTGGGGCGGTTGCAACATGCCGAGATCGTCCGAAACGCGCGGCCTTGTTGTTCCCAATGCTGTCGTAAACGCCCACGACGCCTTGCTGGTCATCTTCCGTAACCGGCGCGCGGTGCAATACCAACGATGCGAAACGATCGCACCGACAACCTTCGTATCGAGCCGTGCGTGATGCAAACCGGCCGCCAGCCCGCAGGCAGTTCCGAGGCTACCCAATGCTACATAGATATAGTCGGGCTTGGGAACTAGACCGGCGTCGATTTGTTCTTTGAGTTCAAACGCGGCGCGGACGTGGCCATACATGGAGCGCGGCGATGAACCGCCGGGAGGAATGAACATCACCGGACCATTGCCGCGAAGTCGTTCGCGCAGACAACACGTGATGGTTTTGGGTAAGACCGTCGCGTAGTTGGCGGGGACGTAGCGAGCGCCGGCGGCTAGCGCCGTTGCGATATTAGCGCGGACGTACTGCGCGTTGGGCTGTGGCACGAACACGGCAACCGTGCTCATGCCAAGTTGCCGTGCGTGCCACGCCGTTTTGCTGAGATGGTGGCTGCCGGCGCTGCTGAAAGAGACGAGCGTTTTGACGTTCCTTTGAATGGCGCGACCGAGCAGGTATTCGAGCCCGCGAACTTTGTTACCGCCGCAGACAGCGTGCGATTGGTCTTCGCGTTTCACCCACAGCGAGCGCAGTTGATGCTCGGCGGCGAAGCGCGGGGCTTCATGCACCGGTGTGGGCCACGTGCCGATAGAGACGCGGGGGATGTCGCGCGTGCTCGCGTTTTCAGTCATAAAATGTTCTTGCCGCGATTTATTCATCTATTGCTTAGTGGCCCTGTTCTAACATTTTCGCCATCGCGCGCTCGGCGCACGCCGCGATTGTCATCGATGGCGGCGAACCAAGTTGTCGAGGAATGGCGGCGCCGTCGAGCACATACAAATCCGGATAGCCAAAAACTTGCTGATGGCTGTCGATAACACCATCGCGCGGCGCGTTTGCCATTCGCGCACCGCCCAGCGGATGCACGGTTACCGGCCGACGATTGAACACACTAGCAGGAACGACGAGCAAGCGTACATCGATGGCCTGTGCGGCCCTCTTCATCAATGTTGATACGCGACGATGAAACGTGCTTACGGGTTCGCGCTTGAAACGATGTCGCAGTCGCCCTTTTTCAAACGCGATTGCACCATCGATTGGCGGATCGCCCATAACGCCAAAGAGCCACGGCGCGCGATTGCTCGCATTCGCAATCGGAAACCGTCCCGACTCCATCAGGAACATTCGTTCGTGCTGCCAAAGATCGACCCACGCAGTCACCAACGGACCGTTATCTGCAACTGGCAAACCTGCGCCGCGCCACAATGACGCCCCCATGTCGCCGTTCGTGAAAAAATGCCGCCCCAAGGCAGGCGAGAGATTGGGCAACCCATCGGCGGCGGCGCGGCAACGAAACAACAATCGCAACGTGTTGAGCGTACCGGCGGCGATGACGACCTTATCCGCGCGAATCGAATCCGCGATGATCGCGCCGTCGCTTCGATATCGATAATGCACGCGATGGCCGGATGGTAACGATTCGATAAATGTCACCTCCGCCTCGCAGCGAAACTCCGCCCCTACCTCTTCTGCACGCTTCAAATACGTCTGCGTTAAGGGTCGCTTACCACCGCCCCTTTGCCAGGCTTGCCATTGAACGTGTAGGTCAGTTGCGGTGATGTGCGACTGTTGCAATTTCGTCGGCGGTGACCATGCAAGTGGTAAAGGCTCGACGTGCCCTTCTAAAGCATTCGCGATGAACGCCAACTTCCGTTGCCGGTCCAAAGGTTGAGCAACCGTCTGCGGTTGGATGACGTCGCGCACGCGCTCAAACCAAGGCTGCATGGTTTGCCATGTGATATCGCCGGGCCATTGATCATCGAATATCTCCGGCTTGGGCGGCATTTTGACGGCGGTATAAATTTGCGAGCCGCCGCCAAGCGCGTTACCTGTTAGCGCCAACAGCCCCGGCATCGAATGCACTTGCGCCGAACCGTTCGTATGTCGCGACAGCAACACGTCGCGCCGTTCGCGCTCGGACTGCAAATCGAGACGGCGACCGCGCTCGAAGACGACGGTTCGCAACCCCGCTTCGGCCGCGCGCAGCGCCGCCACCGAGCCGCCAAAGCCCGAACCGACGATCGCGATATCCGCATCCGCTTGAATCATGTGCTATCAGGTTATACTCGCCCCGTGCGACGGTTGCACAAAGCCGACCGGTAACGCGCGTTTGAATTGGCGAAGTACCTTGATCATCGACGTCCATTGTCATCTCGGCTATAGCGACCTGCCCCGGCAGCGGGAGATCGAGCGCTTCGCTTTCGAAGATGATTATCGCGGTGCCGACGGACGCGATAGTTATTTCTCGACACGCATGCTGCGCCGCCCCGGTTGGTTTTTTATCAAGCGGCAATTGGGCGTCGATCCACGGTTGCCGCCCGGCCCGGCCTTGGACGAACAAATCCGCACGATCAACGAGAAGCACTTCGCAGCAGCCACAAGCGTGGACCGTCTATGTTTGTTAGCATTCGATGCCTATCACGATGACGACGGCAACGCCATCGGGCCGGTCGAACGCAAGAACCAGCGCGGTAGCGATCTTTATACATCGAACTCGTTGGTGCGTTCGGTGTGTCGAGCCAATCCAGAGAAGCTGCTATTTGGCGCGTCGATTCATCCGTATCGGGCGGATGCGGTTGATGCGTTACGCGCCGTCACCGGTGCCGGTGCCGCGCTGATCAAGTGGTTACCGGTACATCAGAATATCGACGCACGCGATGCGCGAACCGTTGCGTTCCTCGAAGTCGCCGCCGATTTGGCGATTCCGATTCTCGTGCACTACGGCGGCGAAATGTCGCTTACGACACAACATTCCGATCAGGAACATCCAGGGGCGATGTTGGAAACGTTGCGCGAATTAAAGGCGCGACGACGCATGCCGAAGATGATCGTCGCCCACGCGGCGACGCCGTCGATGCCATGGCAGAATGCAGATGGGCATCGGCATTTGGTTGAAGCGTTAACGGGCGAGTTTGCCGAAGCACCGCTCTATGCGGATATTTCGGCGCTGGCGGCGTTTGGTCGGACGACGTGGTTGAAGCGTTTGCGAAAGGCGCACGCGTTGCAACGCAAGTTGGTATTTGGGACAGACTTTCCGATACCGGTAATGCTGCCGGCGTTTGTGCGATTGATCGGTGTTCGACGATATCGAGAGATTGCGCAGATGCCTTCATGGATTGAGCGGGCGTATCAGTTGAAACGGTCGCTGGGCTTTCGGGATGAGGTGTTTACCAACGCGGCGCGGGTGCTTCGGGTTTAGGGTTAGCACTGGGTGCAGGGTGCCCCATCCTTCGCGCCAGCGAAGGGTGGGGAATAGCGAAACGAATAGAAGGTCATCGGTCGTCACTAGGTTCCCCACCCTTTTCTGCGAAAAGGATGGGGCACCCGAGGTCGCGCGGTAAGTCCCCCAGCCCCAGAGGGCCAGGGGCACCCGACTACTTCGGAATATACTCGCAACTGTTGTTATGACTCTTCGGGCGACGAGGATGTTTGATTGTCGACCTTCATTTCAATGACGCTCGGGTGCCAGGCGCGGGTTTGTTGTGATGGGCTGACCAACAACAGGCCCCATGCGTGAATCAGGATCGAAGCGATCAGTAAGCCGCGCGATACACTGAGACGCGTCGCGCTTGCACCCATAAACGCGAGCAACATCAGCAGCGGCAGATAATCCATACTGAATCGATGACCAAATTGCGCGAAGCCGGTGTTGAAGTACATCAACAACGGTATCAAACAGAGTGCAATCCCAACCAATGACGCCCATACGATTCGCTGCCGTCCCTGTCGCAAAAGCGATACCGCAACCACCAATAACATCGGCGACGCGATCAGCAGACTCAGACCGTGCGGGTCGTAGCTTAAGAATGGAAACGCGCCGTCGCTCGATGGCGCGGGCGGCGCGAAGAAGAACCAAAATAAATTGCGAGGCACGTAGATCGGGTTGAACTGACCGTACGCGTTCATAAGGGCCAAGCCCTCGCCACGTAGCGTCATGCGGTCGTATCCAAAATCAAAGGGGTTGCCGAAGCGCAGCGCGTTGTAGGCTGCCAGTAGCGCCACTGCGAGTAACGGTCCGACGATTAGCAACACGCGCAAGCGTAGCAGTTGCTTCGAGATCGGCTTTTCAAACGCGGCGAGCAGAAAGAACGCGCCGGTGAATGCAACCGTCGGTCGCGCCATCATGGCCAAACCGAGAAACACACCAATCAACCACCAACGCCGCGCGCCGAAGTATTCTCGCAGTGCCGCCATGAAAAAGGTGACCGCAACGGCATGAGCGTAGTGCCAGTCACCGGCCCAGGTCGCGCTATCCCAGACGGCAGTGCCGAGGCCGATCGCAAACACCCACAAGTACCAATCCAGCTTGCTTAACCTCGGCCCGATGTTGCGCTGCATCAAACGCGCCAAAACGCCGCCGAAGATCAGCACCGCCAAGATGCAAAAACATCGGCAAGCTGCGCGCGAACCGAACGACGCGCCGAATGCCGCACGCAATGGAACCAACATCACCGCAGGCAAAGGCGGATACGCAACGAAGTAGCGACCGGCCTCGCCAGCCGGGATCAACTCGTCGGGAAAGCCCTGCACCGCGACGGTCCATTCGCCTTGCACCCACGCATCGGCGAGCCACGCGAATCGATCGGGAAAGGCGATCGACGGGCCGAGTCCGAAATACACGACCGCCAAGATCAGGGCGATGGCGACGTAATCGCCGCGCTGCGGCTGAAACGATTGACCTGCTGCGTCTGTCATTGCGGCCCATCGCAAGCGCCGCCTGCGGGATTGTCAACTTGCACGGCGCGGTCACAGACGCACAGTACCCAAGCCGATAAGCCCAAACGTGCAGCGACTTGAACAAGCACTGCGGCAGATGTTAAATGCACGGTTCGATGATCGAGCAAGTAGCCATTCTGGGTGACGGGCAGATGGGAACCGTCTGCGCCGCGATGTTGGCCGATCGCGGATTACATGTGCGCCTGTGGGGCCGCAACGAGCAAAACATTCAGGCTCTACGCGAGTTTCGCGAAAACAAGAAGCACTTACCGGGCCTGCGCATTCCCGAGCGCGTGTCTTTTACCACCGACGCGGCGGCAGCGCTGATGCACGCCGAGATGGTCGTCGTCGCCGTGCCCTGTCAGCACATTCGACCGGTGTTGATTCGCATGGCGGTGCACCTCAATCGGGATGTGCCGTTGGTGAGCGTGGCCAAGGGCATCGAAAACGGCACGTTGCTGCGCCCCACGCAGATCATCACCGACGTCTTGGGGCCGATTCCGGTTGCCACGCTGAGCGGGCCGAGTATTGCCAAGGAATTGGCTCATTGTTTGCCCGCAACGCTAGTGACGGCGAGCGACGACGATGCGCTGGCCGTGTTGGTGCAACAGGCGTTCTCATCGCAATGGCTGCGCGTGTACACGAATGAAGACTTGCTCGGTGTTGAGTTAGCAGGCGCGACCAAGAACGTGATCGCGATTGCGGCGGGGATCGTCGATGGCTTGAAGGCCGGCGACAACGCCAAGGCGGCGCTGCTCACGCGCGGGCTGGCGGAAATTCAACGGCTCGGCGTCGCCATGGGGGCAAAGCCGGACACATTCGCCGGACTGGCGGGCTTGGGCGACTTGGTGACCACATGCATCTCGCCGGTCGGTCGCAATCGCAGCGCGGGCGAGCGCATCGGCTGCGGCGTGCCGGTTAAGCAGTTGTTGGAAGAGGCGACGTCCGTCATCGAAGGCGTGCCGACGACGCGCAGCGTGAACGAGTTAGCCCTGCATAACAACGTGTCGATGCCGATTACGCACGCGATTTACGGCGTGTTGTTCGAAGAACGCGACGTGTTGCAAACCATCAGCGACTTAATGACACGCGAACTCAAGCCGGAGCATCCGTGAGCGCGAACGCTCAATACGGTTGGGGCGTGATCGGCTGCGGGCGGATGGTTGAGAAGCGCATGGCACCGGCGCTTGTCGCTGCCGACGATGTGTCGACCATTGCATTTTGTTCGCGCGACGCCGAGCGTGCTAAACAGTTCGCCGGTCAATTCGGTAACGGCAATGCCTATGCCGATATCGATTCGCTACTGACTGACGATCAGATCGACATCATTTACATCGCCCTGCCGCACACATTGCACGCAAAGACAGCGATTCAATGCCTAAATGCCGGCAAGCACGTGCTGGTCGATAAACCGGCGGCGACGCATACCAAAGATATCGTCTCGATGGTTCAGACGGCGGCGGCGAATGACCGCAAGCTGCGCGTGTTGCATCAGCAACGCTTTCATCGCGGAAACCAACGCCTGTTGGAAATCGTCGCGAACGGTGACCTCGGGCGCGTGCATTTGGTGCGGCTGCAAATCGGCATGTGGATGCGCGGTTATTCGGCGTGGCGCTTCGACCCGAGGCTGGCAGGCGGTGGCGCGCTAATGGACCTTGGACCGCATGCGCTCGATTTGATACTGACGCTTTTGGGTACGCCTGTTGCCGTGACGGCGCGTACAACGGACTTGGCGTTACACGAGAAGGTCGAAGACTTCTGCGCCGTTACCATCGAATTTGCCGACGGTCGCATGGCCGTTGCCGATTTCTCATATAGCAGTCATGCCTACGGCGGGCAGATCGATGTGTTTGGCAGCGAAGGCAGCTCAGTTATCCGCGGATCGATGCAGCAAGCCGCCGAATGGTCGATGATGAAGCGCAACGGCAGCGACGAAGGGCCGTGGGAAACGTCCGACGATGTTGGTGATTGCTTTGGTGATGCGATTGCAGCTATGCACGGCGAAATCGCGGGCAGCGTTGCGAGCGAAGCGTATCACTACGTGAACATCGGGCATGTGATCGACGCTGCATACGAATCGGCAGCGACGGGGCAACGTATCTCGTTGGGACGGTAATGCCGTCGCCTACTCGCCATCCAACACGTCATCGATAAACGACATAAGCTTGTCTTCATACGTCGGGTCAGCCGTGACGCTGGCGATATGTCCGCCCACCAATTCTTCAAATTGTTTTTGTGCCGGGACCAGATCGAACAGTGCGCGGGCGCCGCTGATCGGTGTCGTTCGATCGTCGCGCGAGTGCAGGAACAAGGTCGGCAGTTGCACCTGCGGGGCATTGCGAAGCGGATCGAGTTCGTCGGGTATCAGTGAAAACGAGACAGGGTCGGGTTGTAGGCCCAGTAGAATGTAGGCGATGGCCGGCAACGACTGATTGAAACTACCTTCCACAATCACCGCCACCACGTTGTCAGGCATATCGGCCGCTTGCGCGAACGCCGGCATCGTGCCCATCGACGAACCGAAGACGATAATTTTGTCCGTGCCCTCGCCTGTGCGCGCTTGCGCCGTCGCCAACGCCGTATTGGCATCTTCCAAAATCGTTTCAAGCCGAGCCACGAGCGAGAAGCTTTCGCCGAAACCTTCGTAATCGTGAATCAACACATTAAGCCCGTTGGCGTTGAGCAAGCGATACGTGTCGTGCATCGCGCTGCGATTGATTACGGCACCGTGATGAAACACGACGGTCGCGCGAGCGTTCTCTGCCGGAATAAACCACGCGAAATTGACCGTGCCGCGCGGTGTTTCTAACTCTAGGATGTCGTATTCGAGCCCGAAGAAATCGGGCGATGGGAAAACGATGCGAACCGTTGGCAGCGGATAAATCCCGCTGTCGGTGGCGAACGCACCGCAACCGGTCAGCAATGGCAAAGCGAACAACGCGACGACTCGCCACACAGCTGTCGAACGAGTTCTTTTCGTTCGTACTTGTCGGATTGTTGCTTTGCTGATCCTGTGTCGTACGTAATCTGGGATTGGCATCTTAGGCGTGAACGTGCGGTTGACGATTGTTCGTTATGGGAATCTGCGCGGCTAGTACTGCATCGAGCCTCCCATTTTTATAGTGTCGGCAGCGAGAATATCAACGGCGGATTTGCATTCATGTGTCGGCGACGCGATGAAGATCGGTCGTTGCCGTGCGTGCGATTGAATTGCCCGCCCTTCCCAGCTACATTATCGACCTGATCCGCAAACGGATATGGAATCATGCGCCCCAGAGGGGCAGCCCCGAGCGATGTCATCATGAGCGACCGCGAACAACTGCGAGACTATGTCTTCGGCGAATTACTGCCGCTGTCCAACGCTAATCGACCGGCGGACGACGCGAGCCTGTTCGATCACGGCCTCGATTCGCTGCGGTTGATGCAGTTGCTCGTGTTTGTGGAAGAGAAGATGCGCATCACGCTGCCGGATCATGAAGTGACGCCCGAGCGCGTTGAGACGATCGACTCGATTGTGGGTTGGATTGAGAGCCATCGATAGGGAGAATGCGAGCCGATTGTCTTGTTCGGCTGCGTACACTTCGTTTTTAGATTTGAATCCGCTTGGTAGAGCAACTCTCCCCTAACCCCTCCCTGCAAGGGAGGGGAATGAAGAAGCAGCACCTCGTACTGCCGGTTTGCGTTTCCACATTGGTGCAATCGTCGACGGCGGGCTGTCGTTTTTCGATCCATGGACGCATAATTGCTACGCAATGGCATCAGTTGAAACAGATCAGCCCGCATCGATCTTTGCGCTGCTCATCCGTGCGGCCGATGCGCATGGCGCGCGGCCTGCCGTTGAATTTGCAGACCAAACGATCACCTATCACGAGTTGCTCGACCGCAGCCTGCGATTGGCGGCAGTGTTAACCGAATCCGGCGCGGCCCCCGGCACCTTCGTTGCGTATAGCTTTAAGAAATCGATTGACGCCATCGTTGCCTTGTTTGCCATTGCGCGTACCGGCGCGACTTACGTTCCGCTCGACCCGACATGGCCCGTCGCAAGGTTGCAAGCCATTCGCGCGGCGGCCCCCTTCGATATATGGACGGGCACCGTCGCGCCGTCACCCGAGTTGGGAAACATCTCTGCGATCATCACGACAACAGCTATCGACGAAACGACGCGCACGTTCGCTTCGATTCACGAATCGCACGAACCCTTGGCCGTTGATATCGTGCCGCCGGCTGACGATATCGCCAATGTGTTGTTTACATCGGGTTCGACCGGAATCCCCAAGGGCGTGCAGATTACCTCGCGCAGCTTGTTGCACTTTGCAGATTGGGGTGTCGAGACGTTCGGCCTTACGCCGGACGACCGTCTCGCGAATCATGCGCCGTATAACTTCGATCTAAGTACGTTCGATATCTTCGCCGCAGTGGCTGCCGGTGCATGCATGTGCCCAATCGCCGAGCAACTGCGCATGTTTCCGTATCGGCTGGCACAAGACATTGCCGCGCGGGGCATCACGACGTGGTACTCGGTGCCTTCCGCGTTGGCACTATTGGTGCAACGCGGCAAACTCGCGGACCACGACCTGAGCCAATTGCGCCGTATCCTTTTTGCGGGTGAGGTGATGCCGAAGCCCCTTTTGCGCGATATAGCTGCGGCGATGCCAAATGCCGACCTTGCCAATTTATACGGCCCAACGGAAACAAACGTGTGCACGTGGCATCGCGTGACTGCTCGCGATCTTGAAGATGACGGGCCATTGCCAATCGGAATCCCAATTGATAACACGCTCGCTTGGTTAGTACCCGAGTCGTCGAACGCGTCGAACGTTTGCGACAACGAAACGGGCGAGCTGCTCATTGCTGGGCCAACCGTGACGCCGGGTTATTTAAACGATGTGGCGTTGACCAACGACAAGCTCATTGCCGCGCCGGATCGTGACAGGCTTGCCTATCGCACCGGCGACCGCTGTCGGCGCGATGAAGACGGCGTGCTGCATTTTCTGGGGCGCATCGATCGCATGATCAAAGCGCGCGGTCATCGTATCGAACCGGGTGAGATCGAAGCCGCGTTGGAGGCCTGCGACGGCATAAACGAAGTTGCCGTGATTGCTGTCGCCGATGAGACGTTCGGCAATCGCATCAAGGCGTGCGTGAGTTTTGACGCGCACGCAGCCATCGACCAGGACGATCGGCAAGCCGCGCTTATTCAGTTCGCTCGGCAACGCCTGCCCAGCTATATGGTGCCCGATCTTTGGGAAGTTTGGGAATATCTTCCACGCACCGATCGCGGCAAGGTCGATTACCGAGCGGTTAGCTCGGGTGCGCCCGTTGGCGATGCTCATCAAGATCGCTGATCGATACGACCGATTTCAAAAATTCAGTGCCATAGATCGATACTGGCGAAGACTGTATTTCCTACGTGCTTTCCTTGGCGAATCGGTATGCCATAATGGGCACGACATCCGTCCACTCACCTTCACGGCCCGGAGGAGGCATTCGTGTCGATCATTGCGCGCTATACCAACTGGCTGCATACCCGCTGGCCCGCTGGCAAACCCGAGAAACTCCCCGAGGTTAACGAAGACGGAACCACAGCCGTGCCCGGTTTGCGCGTGGTCGGTGACTTGACAGGCATCCCGTTGCTTAAGTTTGCCGTCGACAGCGGCGCGAAGGCCGTCCATCGCATTCTTGACGAACCCGACTTCGAACCCGGCGGCAACGACGCGAACCTTCTCGATATCGCCATCATCGGCGGCGGACTATCCGGCATTGCCGCGGCGATTGAAGCCAAGAAGAATAATCTTCGGTTTACCGTGTTCGAAGCGGCGCGCAGCTTTGCCACGATTAAGGACTTTCCTAAAGGGAAGCCCATCTACACCTATCCGACAAACATGAAAACGGCCGGCGATATTACGCTGAATGCCGACGTCAAAGAGAAACTCGTCGAAGAATTGGAAATCCAACGCGCCGACCACGGTATCGAACCGCGCACACTGCGCATCGAGCGCGTTGAGCGCAAAGGCGGCGAATTCATCCTGCATCATGCCGAGGGCAAGACGCGCGCAAAGCGCGTGATCGTCGCGATCGGTCGCAGCGGTAACTTCCGCAAATTGGGCATTCCCGGCGAAGAGACCGACAAGGTTTTCAATCGCCTGCACGATCCGAAAGAGTTCAAAGGCAAGTGCGTGTTGGTCGTCGGCGGCGGCGATTCGGCGATTGAAGCGTCGATCGCGTTGGCATTGGCCGGCGCGAGCGTAACGCATAGCTATCGCAAGTCGTCTTTCTCGCGCCCCAAACCGGGCAATGTTGAGAAGCTTAAGGAGTTGCAAGCCGACCCCTCGGCGGATGTGGCAGTCGAACAGCCCAGCTCCGAGCGTGTAACCACTGCGTTTTCAAAGTCGATGTGCGGCGACGATGTGGGCAAAGGCAGTGTCCGCACGGCAATGGAAACGCACGTCACCGAGATTCGCGACGGCGAAGTCGACATCAAAACCAAGGACGGTAAGAAGGTCACGATCCCGAACGACGTGGTCTTCACCATGATCGGGCGCGAACCGCCGTTGGACTTTTTCCGCAAGGCGGGCGTGCCGATTCGCGGCGAATGGCGCGCGAAGCAATACGTGACGTTCGGTTTGTTCCTGCTGTTCTGTTTGTGGATGTATCACTGGAAAAAAGGCGACTGGATCTTTGGGGGCGAAAACCCCATTCATCATCATTGGGCTGAGAAGGGCTGGTTTCCGTTAGGCGTGGTCGAGTGGTTCGGTTCAATCGCGCGCGACCCGAGCAGTTTTCTCTACACGCTTAAGCACTCGATGCTCAGCCCCAGCTTCTATTACACGCTCGCCTACTGTACCTGCGTTACGGTCTTCGGCATCAAGCGCATCAAGCGGCGGCGAACGCCGTATGTAAAGCAGCAGACGATGTTGCTAATTGCGATTCAATGTGTGCCACTGTTTGTGTTGCCAGAATTGCTGCTGCCCTATCTCGGGCGCAACGGCTTCTTTGATGAGGGTACGCGCGCGGGCAAGGTTATGGATGTGTTCTGCGAACCGACCGGCCCGTCGGGGGCGCAGTTAAAGGAAGCCGGCCTCGGCCGGGCGGAATACTGGCCTTACCCCAAAGGACAAGAGCGCGCTTACTGGCGGTCTTACGGGCTCATTCTGGCATGGCCGCTGTTTATTTATAACTGGTTTACCAACGACCCCATGTGGGGTTGGCTCTTGCTTGGTGGTTTTCAAACATTCGTTCTCATACCGCTCATGATAAGGCGTTGGGGCAAAGGTTCTTACTGCGGCTGGATATGTTCCTGCGGGGCGCTGGCCGAAACGATGGGCGATCAACATCGCCACAAGATGCCGCACGGCCCGTTCTGGAACCGGATGAACATGGCCGGGCAGGTGATCCTCGTATTCGCCACGTTCCTGATGTTAATCCGCATTTTGGGTTGGCTCGGGCTCGGCTTTGCAAACACGGCCTTTGAATATCTGCTGAAGAAAGCGCCGCTGATCAACTACGCATGGTCGGTCGATCTGATGTTGGCCGGTGTGTTGGGCGTGGCGTGCTACTTCTGGTTTTCGGGCCGCGTGTGGTGTCGCTTTGCCTGTCCGCTGGCGGCGCTGATGCATATCTACACGCGCTTTAGTCGCTTTCGCATCTTCGCGGAAAAGGAAAAGTGCATCTCGTGCAACGTATGCACCAGCGTTTGCCATCAGGGCATCGACGTGATGAACTTTGCCAATAAGGGCCGACCGATGGAAGACCCCGAGTGCGTGCGCTGCTCGGCTTGCGTACAAAGCTGTCCGACGGGTGTGTTGTACTTCGGGCGGTACGATAAAGACGGAAAGGTCCATCCAGATCGATTACCAGCATCGTTGATTCGTGTTGAAGAAGTCGGCCTGCCAGCGAAGAAATAGACGCCCGTCAACGTCCGCTTAGGCTTACGCAGCAAACGCCGGGAGCAATAACGTTGCTATCGCGCAACACGTTCTCACGCGACCCGAATATAGATACAGCCCCACGGGTATAGAACCGTTAGCCCCCTTAGCGATCGCCCTTCATCATTGAATAGCGGACATCGCATCGCGTCGTCCCGCAATGTCAAAACATTATCGATGCTAGGCCCGATATGCAGTTGCCGCCGTCATGTGCGTATTGCATTGTGATGGTGAAGGAAACTGCAAACCTCGCTTTGGATGAGGTTGCTGGAGGAAAGAAGAAAAATGCTAACTGGTGATCATCGAAAAGACTGGGCACTTCCTGATACCGACTGTTGGGTTGCAGACGAGAACGGCGATTGGCTCAAGGGCAAAGTCATGTCCTTCGCCCCCGGCGGCTATCTCGTCATGTTGATGGGTCAACATAGCGGTGTTCGCAAGGTCCGCGAATACGAAATTCGCCCGCGTGACATGTACAGCTATGACAAAGACAAGCCCCACAACGGCCCCATGGAAAAGCGCAAGTAAGCTGACGGGGTTGTCTAAAAACCGCCGACAAACGCGACGACATCGAGACCGTCGCGCGAACCATCTTCATTCACGTCGGCAAGGTCCAGCGAGCAACCGTTAAACACGGCTTCGTTCAACAAGGCCTGCACCAACAGGGGAACATCGTCGATGTCGATGTTCCCCGAACAATTCATATCGCCCGGTTCTACCTGCGTACCACTCGCGACCACCGTGCTATCGACAGTCGTTTCCGTCGTTACACCGAGTTCCATGTCGGTCTCGGAAATGGTCGCGTTGATTTGAACCGTGAGTTGCAAAACGCCCATCGACTCGGAAAGATCGCCGCCAAAATCACCGACCGTCATACCGTCGAGCAGGAACATTCCTTCCGGGATTTGCCCGTCCGCCAAACCTGTGCCGTCGACGTTTACTATGCCTGTAACGTCAACTTCGTTGTTGGTTTGGGTAAAGCTGCCCGCCGTGACCGTCGCGGCCGGGCCCGGCGTGACGAGATCGACTTGGATATCACCGGGGCCGGCGTCGACTTCGGCAGCCGCCAAACAACCGATGATTTCGACTACGCAGATGCTGAAGTCAACAGCTTGCGTGTTCGTTAGCGACAGATCGAGTACGCGTGCGGTTCCGAATGGCGCGGCGGCATTACCCGTTTCGATCAACACGTAACCGCTTAACGGCGATGTGTCGCTATCCGATCCGTTGCCGACCGGCGTGAACAAGTCGATATCGACCGCCGCGGACGACTGCGCAGGTTGCACGTTGAGCAGATACACCGCTGCGTTTGACGTCGCAGCCGTCATCAACATGGCACAGATAGCCGCCGAAAGCGCGAAAGCATTGCGTTGCATAGCCAGTCCTCGATCTTGGATTCGTGATGTTGGGTTTACCGGTTGCGGCGAAGCTATGAAAACCGCTGCGCCTGATGAACGAAACCGATTGTATACAGGTCAAAGCCGCATTGCGACTGTCGGCGCGAAGCCGCACGTGAGGCCCTCGTCGGCCGCCGCAACTAACCCCGCTTACTGTTGATGCCAACCGGGGTTATCTGCTCGGCGACGCCTAAATGCGGTCGCCCGCGTTATCGAGCGCCATTTGCAGCCAGCCGATCAGGAATTCGATCAGTAGGGTGAGCATTTCGTTTATCGCGCCGGCCAGATCGAATCCATCCATCGTTTTTCTCCTTAGCATTATCAACGGTGTTGGAATTCAAATCGGCCCTTAGGCGACTGTGGTGCAGGTTATATCGTGCGTGGGGAGTTATCAGACGCGACTGCAGCGAGCTGGGCATTGAACCGCGCTGATAGAGCAGGTATTCCAGCGGCTCTACCGAGGCGCCGGGAATTTGACCGGGAATCGTCGTATTCCTAGACTTTTTAATGGACTCGCGCGAGTTACCGGTCGATTTTTAGCTAACTGAAGTGTCGAAAACCGACATTTGAGTATCCTACGTCGCTCCCCGTCTGATGAATTCAAGCGGGCGGCAGGCGTTTTCACTGGGAAATAAGCATCGCCGTCGATCGGGTCTGACCGACGCATCTGGGAATATCGTGGCAACATTGATGGTGCTTCAGGGCCCCGACAAGGGCCAGCGGTTTCGTATCGGTGACGCCGAGGAGTTGCTTCTCGGCCGCGCCAGCCCTACGACCCCGTTGACCGATTACACCGTCTCACGGCGGCACGCCCAACTGCATCGTGCCGGTCGCTCTTGGCTCATCGAAGACCTGCGCAGCGCCAACGGCACCTACCTAAACGACAAACGACTCGAACGCCGCATCCGTTTGAAAGACGGCGACCTCATACGCATGGGCGGGACCGTCCTCGTGTGGGATGCGTCGCAGGAATCCACGCTCGACGATCACGGCATCAGTCCCGCGTCGGATCTGGTCGATCTTGAATCCGATTCGCGCGAGGCCGCGTCGATCATCGGGTCTATCGGTGCCGGTGACGACAGCATGATCTTGGCCACGCCTGCCGCTGCCGAAGCCGTGCGCTCGTGGCGCGTTATTTCCACGTTGCTCGATGCCGTCGGTGCAGGGTTAACGCCGCATCGCATGGTGCAGCGCGTGCTCGATATTGTGTTTGAAGAAGTGCCCGCGAAGCGCGGCTTCATCTTGCTCAAGCAAGACAAGACGGGGCGCTATGAAACCGAAGGCGCGCGGTCGGAAGATGGCGAGACCGACAAGGTCCGTGCGTCGCGTTCGATCGTCGACCACGTGATCGACAAGCGTGAAGGCGTTCTTTGTTCGAACGCCATGAACGACGAGCGTTTCAACAGCCCCGGCGATACCGCGATTCAGGCGATCGGGCTGAGTTCGATTATTTGCGTGCCGATGATCGCGCACGAAGACATCGTCGGCGTGTTGTATATCGATTGCCCGATGGCGCGGCATATCTATTCCGAAGAACAATTGCGGTTGGTCGCAACGATCGGGCAGATGGCGGCGATCGCGATTGAGAATTCGCGTCTCGTTACCGAGCGCATGCGCACGGAGCGTTTGGCGGCTGCCGGCGAAACTGTGGCGGCGCTGTCGCATTACATTAAGAACATTCTGCAAGGCCTCCGTGGCGGTAGCGACATCGTTGAGATCGGCCTACGTGAAGATAAGGTCGAGACCGTAGAGCAGGGTTGGGAAATCGTCCGCCGCAATCTCGATAATATCTTCGGCCTGACGATGAACATGCTGGCCTTTGCCAAACAGCGCGAACCGCGCCGCGAGCCCGTACAGCTCAACGCATTACTAGAAGATGTGTTGAAACTGGCCAACCCGCGTGCCGAAGAGCGCGGCATTCTGCTAAAGCACACCATCGACGATAACGTGCCGGCTATCCCGGTCGATGAAAACGGGATTCATCAGGTCGCGCTCAACATCATCAACAACGCCATCGACGCCGCCCCCCGTGCCGAAGGTGTCGTTAACGTCACACTGCAATACGACGCGACGGCCGAGACAGTCACGTTGACGGTCGGAGACAACGGCGAAGGTATTCCCGACGATTTGCGCGAGCGCATCTTCGACGCGTTCTATTCGACCAAGGGTCACGGCGGTACTGGGCTGGGCCTCGCCGTTGCGAAGAAGATCATCGACGAACATCAGGGCCGCATCACGGTGAAGTCGGTCTCCGGCGAAGGCACGCTGATTCGCGTGGTGCTGCCGACCAACCCACATGGAACGAACATCGACAACGCCGCCACGCACGGCCCGGCGATGTGATTGGTTGGTGCGTCGAGGGACGCATTCAACATCGACTAACACAAATCCTCTCAGTCATTCACCGCATTCGGCTGCACGCGAAGGCCACCATTTCGGGTGCCCCATCCTTTCCGCAGGAAAGGTTGGGGAATCGCCATACTTCCGAAGTTATTCAACGAATCGGCACTTGATTCCCCACCCTTCGCTGCTGCGAAGGATGGGGCACCCGACCGTGAGTTGAGAAGCTTGAGCGCGGCAGTCAATTTCAGCAGTCGCCCGTCTCTGGAGCTAACGTACACTACCCGGCCAGATGGTCATTGGTGCGTCGAGGGACGCACCCTACAATTCTAGGTGATGGATGCACCACCTCCCAACCATTCAAATCACGCGACCGACGCTTCCGTCTTTCGCATCCTCGATGCCAATTTGAATCGGGCGCGCGAGGCGTTGCGCACCATCGAAGACTTTGCGCGGTTTATTCGCAACGACGCTATCGCCGCCGCCCAATGCAAGCAGGCTCGCCATCGCCTTACGCGATTTGCAACCATGTTCGAGCGCGAACTGTTGCAGCAGCGCGATACCGTCGGCGATGTGGGCACGACCATTACCACAGCCGAAGAAGCTGAACGCCTATCAACCGAAGCGGTTGCCAAAGCCGCATTGGGGCGATTGACCGAAGCACTGCGCTGCATCGAGGAATATGGAAAAATCGTCAGCCCGACCGACGCAGCCGATGTCGAACAGATTCGCTACGGTTGCTACACGCTCGGCCAACGGTTGTTCGAGCGACAGGAATTGCTGCAGCGCATACGCACGGCGCGTCTGCACGTTTTGCTAACGGCCTCGCTGTGTCGGCACGATTGGCAACAAACGGCGATCGCCACACTGCGCGGCGGCGCCGATGTGATTCAATTGCGCGAGAAAGAAATCAGCGACGCCGAACTGCTTGAGCGCGCTCAATGGCTGCGTGAACTCACGCGCAAACACGATGCGTTGCTCATCATTAACGATCGCGCCGACATTGCGAAGTTGGCCGATGCCGATGGCGTACATCTCGGGCAAGACGATTTTCCGCCGACAACAGCACGGCAGATCATTGGCGCGCTGAAGCTGATCGGTGTCAGCACGCATAGTGTTACGGAAGCGACGAATCTGCGCGCGCAAGCTGCCGACTATCTCGGCGTCGGCACGATGTTTGCGTCTGCCACTAAGCCGGATGTCGGCGTGGGCGGGCCGACGCTCCTTGCCGACGTTGCCGAAGCGGTTGCAGATATGCCACTGGTCGGGATCGGTGGCATCAGTGGGCAAAACACTGAGCGAGTTGCTTCAGTCGCCCCGGCACGAACCGCCGTGGCCGTGAGTCAGGCCATTTTGGGTGCCGAAGACGTCGAATCCGCCACGCGCGCGATCGTGGACGCGATAACATCCGCCCGCGCGGTCGTGCAGGGCTGAGCCTTGACACATTCGCGGGCTCGGTGTGATATACATGGCTCAACAAAACCCGATTGCGGGGCCGTAGCTCAGTTGGGAGAGCGCTTGCATGGCATGCAAGAGGTCGAGAGTTCGAATCTCTTCGGCTCCAAATTATGACGCTCGTTGTCACTCGTTGACGGCGAGCGTTTTCTTTTGTCGCCAGCACGACTTACGTTCGTTTGCGACTCGTTATATCTAGCGATTGGATTGCTCGTCGATTGGTCAGCCGTTGCCACCGAATCACTCGAATTGCCGCTAACTGGTGCAAACATAGGTGCAAATTTAACTCGGTCGGATTCTAACGGTTCGACGTCGCCAAGCGTGCCGGTTGCCTTTTGCGATTCGCGGTCGGGTGACGATTTCAGCGGCAGCTCTGGCAGCGATTCAATTGCACCCGCGACCTCGAGCAACTTCGGATCAGTGTAAACGTTCATCGTTAGATCAATCGAGCTGTGCCGCATTGCAGCCTGAGCGGTGCGCGGTGCCGTACCGCAACGACTAAGAAGCGTTCCGAATGTATGCCGCAGCGCATGAATATCGACTGTGCGACCGCGCTCGTCGATTTTGGGGATGCCCGCCGCCTTTAGATCGCGATTCAGCCGCCGCAGGATACTCGTCGGGACTTTGTACGGCGGCGTTGTTGGGGGCAGCTTCATCGGTACGGTGGCCGCGCCTTCCGGCCCGATCCGACGGCGAGATTCGTCTCTGAGGCGTTCCAGTTTGGCCGCAACCCAATCTGATAGGTCGGCGGCTAAGTCACGCCTTAGCGGCAGCTCGGCCCCCTGTCGCGCCTTTTCATCGGCGGCGCGCAGCTCGATATAAGGCATCGGCCCCGTAAGGTAGATCTGACCGACCGTGATTGAAGCCAGTTCATTGCGACGCAATCCCGTCAGCGCGAGCGTTTTGAATATCAACGCCCATTCATCCCCTTCGACTTCGAGCGCGGCGATTCGCTGCGGATCATCCGCCAGCCGTCGCCGTGTCGCGTTGGCTGCATCGTCGATGGTTTCATAGGTCAACTCGACGCGCCTCCAATTCGAACGCTTGCGGTGTTCTTCATCGGGCTTGGTGGCGACGGATTTCCGACCGAGTTCGGCAAGCGGTCGTAAGCGTGCGACATGCATCAGCCGTCGCAACTCATCTTCTAAAAGCGCTCGATGTTCTCGACGCCTATCAGCCTTCACATTTAGCTTCGGTATCCCGTCGAACGGGTTAACTAAGACACGACGATTGCTTAGAAGCCATGGGGCGAATGCAACCGCTGAGTCTCGGTAGCCGTTTCGGGTTCTCGCCGACATCTTCCGCTCGGTCTGCAACGCTAACCAACGCTCTAGTGAGGCCCGCTGAAAATCACCGATTCGCTTCCAGTCACACTCCCCGGATAGCCGCAATAGTCGGCTCTCGGTCGTCTTTCGATGCGACATCGAAACATTCTTTGCCCTTAGATGTTGTATAAAGTCGTCGATATGATTCATCAACGGCGCATCGGCGTTACTTCCAATGGCCGCTTCCGCAGCGGTAATAACCTTCGAGCGTACGCGCTCGGCTTGGCGTTCAAAGTCGGTCATAACCGATCGCGCTGCTGTCTCATCTTTACAGCCGGTCGCGACCGTGCGGATGATGTTCTCACCGTCGCGATCCTTCGCGTAATACTTCGACTGAATGACGATGCGCAACTCGTCGCTTTTGGTTTCGCGTACTTCGGCGGTCTGTTTCTTCGAGCGGTTGCCGCGCCTGCCGATCCAACGTGCAAAGCGCTTGGTGAACAGCTCCGCACCCTCGGGAATCGGCTTGTAGATGTCTTTTTGGAATACTGCGCACATTGCTTCAACTCCGATTTACTTTGATGGCCCGTATTCCAAAGTGTTTCGCCAACTTTTCGGCGGCGGACAGGTGCATAGACTGCTCGCCCCTAGCAAACTTCGCCAGCGATTGCCGTTTTACGCCCGTTGCCTTCTCGACGGCGTTCCAAGATTCACAATCGAGCAATGCCTCTCGAAGCAAAGCGGTCAATGTGCCGGTCTTGTTTTTTGGCATGTAATCTACCTTACAATCCAACGTCGTGAGTTACAAGTCTTCTCTCTATATCGTTCAAAGTTCAAGCACAACAGCCAAGGTCAGATCGCCGATCACATTCGTTGCGACGTCCTTCACGAACAGAGTCTTTTTCAACAATACCTCCCGTTGATGTCAGCGATTAGGGGTTTTGTTTTGCTATAAGTTCGTAGTTATCTTTTCGGCGCCCACCCTTGACGCTTGTGATTGGCCGATAGACTGCGAGCCCCGCGTCCACCAAGCCATCGAGTGCGTCTTTCGCAGAATCCGCGTCGGCGAAGTCTTTCGGGCGAACCAGCATCAATTCGCGGCGCGTCATCGCACCACCGTTTGCTTGGATAAGTTCAACCAATTCCCGGTGTCGCCGCTCTGGACCGCTTTCGCTCAGAATTGAATAGACACGAGCCGTCTCGGTGCGAAACCATCGAGCCTTATCGCAACCAAACTGCATCGCATCGGCGGCGATAGCGTCATCCCCTGGCCGGTCGCCATCACAAGCCCATGTAATGCAGGAAAAGATCAACGCAAACCGAAGCGCGGTGACTTCCAGTTTTGAAAATGCTTTCGCCAAGTCGCCCGTGGTCTTTTCGAGCAGTTCGTTATGCTCGTTAAAAAACTCGCCCCATATCTGCATTGCACCATCGGGCAGTTGCCGTTTGGTCGGATAAATCTCGCCAGTGTCGGCATCCCTTCCCGGCTGAAGAGAGTAGAGCCGTTCAACAACGGTCGAATAGCTGTCTACCACCGAATCAGGAACGTCATCATTCGGACGCCATCGCTGTTTGATTGGTGGAGGCATGCTCATCAAAATCCGAGCGGCCAGTCCGTTTTCGCGATTGGTTTCAGACAAGCACCGACGCAAGATTGCGGGCTGCACGGTGCCAGTGATGCTGAGATTGGCGTGCGGGATATGGGTAAACCCGTTAAATTTTCGGTCAACACTAAGACCGTCGCCGTGATACATTTCAATGAAACGGGTAGCGTCCGCATAGGCATGACCACCTTTTGCATACCGACCGAACCCGTCGAGCCATCCGCTCAATTCATCACGGCTTAACAGCAAACCGCGTTCGTTGTCCTTCAAGATTCCCGCCAGTGCTTCGGCGGTAGCGTCACTTGTGTAGTAACGGTCAGCAACTGGCGGCTGAGGCTGTCCAGGTGGTGCTTGCTGCGAATGCTTTGCTTTTTCCTTCCATCGCTTCATGTCAATTTCGAATTGTGCAGCATCGCCGCGTCATGCTCGTTCTTTGCAAGCTCGTATTCCCGCATGGCTGCGGTCTGTAAACGGCGAAGCGGGGCCATTGCTGCCCGTAGGGCCGATGTCTTTTTTCTGCCCGATTCGGCGATAACAGTCGTCCACAAAATCGACGGCTCCTTCCACCCGCGTTTCGGCTCGATGCATCGAGAGTTACTGATCGCGGCTGCCAGAACAGGCAACGTATGCATCATGACCTGCCCCTAAGAAACCGGACCAGTGCTTAAGTGATAGACTTGAGATCTGGTCCCTGAAATGGAGGACAGGTAAATGGCAAAGCGGAATCGTTATTCAACGGAGCAGATCATTCACAAACTACGTGAAGCCGAAGTCATGTTGGCCAAGGGGCAAAATGTCGCCGAGATGTGCAAGCAGATTGGCGTCGCCGAGCAGACCTATTATCGATGGCGCAAGGAATATGGAGCGTTGAAGATGGACCAGGCCAAGCGATTGAAGGAACTGGAACGGGAGAACGGTCGCTTGAAGCGGGTGGTTGCTGATCTGACGTTGGATAACGCGATTCTGAAAGAGGCCGCTAACCCAAACTTCTGAGCCCGGCCCGTCGCAGGATGACGATCGATCACGTTCGTGAAGTCATGCCGGAAGTGTCGGAGCGTCGGGCGTGTCGGGTACTGAATCAGGCCAGATCGACACAGCGTCATCGGCCTCGTGTTCGTTCAGATGAACCTCGGTTGGTGCAGCGAATGATTGAACTGGCGAATGCGTATGGCCGTTACGGCTATCGAAGAATCACGGCACTACTCAGGCATGAAGGCTGGCGCGTGAATCACAAACGGATCGAACGACTGTGGCGACAGACGGGCTTGAAAGTGCCGCGAAGACAGCCCAAGCGAGGAAGACTGTGGTTGAACGATGGTTCTTGTGTACGTCATCGACCGGAGCATCGCGATCACGTGTGGGCATATGACTTTGTGCATGCGCGAACACACGATGGCCGAGCACTGCGGTTGTTGGTGATCGTCGATGAGTACACCCGTGAATGTTTAGCGATTGATGTGGCACGGAAACTTGATTCAGAGAATGTGTTGGAGCGATTGGCTTGGTTGTTCGCCACCCGAGGCGTACCGGATCATATTCGCAGCGACAACGGATCGGAGTTTACGGCGATTGCAGTACGGACCTGGCTTGCGAAGGTCGGCGTGAAGACGTTGTACATCGAGCGGGGGTCGCCATGGGATTGAAGGCGACCAAGGCGGGAGCCTGAAAGGTATTTCGAGAGCTTCAATGGCAAGCTGCGGGATGAACTGTTGAACGGAGAGATCTTCTACACGCTGACGGAGGCCAAGGTGCTGATAGAGCAATGGCGAGTGCATTACAACACCGTGCGACCGCATAGTTCGCTTGGCTACAATCCGCCGGCACCAGAGGCGATTGAAATCGCGCCGCTGATGGCAGGCTCCGCTTCGTTCGCTCCGCTCACTACGCTACGCCCGCCATCAGCGAGGGTCGTAAACGACAACCAACTAACTTAAACTGTGGACTACGATCTGGGGCAGGTCATTATGGATTGTTGAAGGCCGCGAATCTTCAGAGGCTTTCGAGAGGATTGACATTATGGGCGGTTGCTCGAACCTCTTATGAGTTGTCATATAACCTCTGGGATACACTGCTGTTACGAGGTTATTATTTAGAGACGCAGAACATCTATGAGAATCTTCGAGCACAGGCTGAGACTATTCGCCTCCTGGAAATTCCGCATTATCAGCGTCAAATCCGGGTCTTGTTCGACGAGCGAGCGGCACTATATGAGTCGCTATTAAAATGGCACGAAGTTCTGAGAGCGTGCAAAGAAAGTTGCAAGGAGTAGCATTGAGAATTTAGGTGCAATTGGCATCAGTTTTCTTAAGTTGATAAGAATGAACGAGAGCGAAGAGCCAATATTGAGGTGCCGAAGGTGTGGGTATCTCTTGAGCGAATTGAATAACGACTATCGTTGTCCTGAGTGTGGCCTGAACATCGACTCAAGAGAATCCGGGAGGCGTGATTCGGAAGTCGATGATGTGAAGCAATTGATATATGTGTTAAGCATACCTCTCCTTGCGATGTTCTCGTTAATATCTGTCTCATTAATACTAGACGGAATTCAGTGGGGTTTGCGAGAGTTGAAGGCTCTAGTAGTTTCGATAGTATTTAATTTATTACTAAAGACGATGGTCTATCTATCGGGTCAGGTGAATATTCAAAGGCTGAAGGCAATTATCTGTCTTGATTTATCGATTGTGATGCTCATCGGTGCTGTAGGGCCGCTTTTTAGTCCTCACATGTGGGGCAAGGCAGCCACCGAGGTGAATCCCGTTTTATCTTTTACTGCTATCGGTTGTTATTTGGCGATAGGGGGGGGTGTTGTTGCGAGTGCGTGGGCTTGATTTAGTCAATTCTATGGTTGGTTGGTATATTGTTATATGCGCTAGGGCAAATGAAGTGCAGGATTAGGCGACGGGTGGCCCAGGTTGGTACTCCAACCGGGGGACTCGATTTACTTCTATAAGACTTATAGCCACTTTGCGGTCACTCAGGATTCATTCGAAGCCCCGCATTGAAACACTATCATGGGGCACTCCGCCAGTCAGTCAGTGCCGTACGCCGGCGCATCTTTCCGCTTCGAACTGACCGACAGCAATCTGAATAACACGCCCGACCGATGCGGGGTGGTGCCGACGTACGATGCGGATGGCAATTTGCTAAGCGACGATCGGTTTGCGTACACGTGGGATGCAGAGAACCGACTGGTGCGGGTGGAAGAGATCGAGGCCGATACCAGCGGAGTAATGCAGGGCCGCAAGCGGGTGACGTACACGTACGACTACATGGGGCGGCGCGTGCGCAGCTTGTACGAGCAAGAGAACATCTTGTCGTTTATGGGCCAACCGCCGACGCCGCCGTGGCTGACGGATAGCGATACGCGTTACGTGTACGACGGTTGGAACGTGGTGCTGGAGTTGGATGGCGCGAACAGCAATGCCGTAGCGAAGCAGTACACATGGGGCTTGGACTTGTCCGGCGCGTTGCAAGGTGCCGGTGGCGTTGGCGGGTTGTTGGCGTGTAAGGATCACAAGGGTGCGGGCACGACCGACGATGTGCAGTATGTGTTTAGGTTCGCGCCGTAAGTGCAAAGATGCCTGGAATCTGAGAACGTGCCTCACGCCACTTGATTCAACACAGTTGCGCCGCACGCTCTCTGCACTATTCGAGAGCAGCCGCGCCAACCGCTCCCGCTCTCCAGCCGAAAGCCCTCGAATTGCTGCAACCAAATCGGCCAGCGTATCGGCGTCGTCCGACTCGACCTGGTCATTGGGCGGTGTTGAGTTGCCGTCGCATGATTCCGCACCGTTGCGACCGTTTTCCCGTTCGCTGGTGCAAACAGTGGTACAACTTTCGTCAGCCGTGTCCGTAAGTGCTTTATCTGCGTCATTTAGAATCGAAGGCTCGGCGCATGGTATGCAAGAGGTCGAGAGTTCGAATCTCTTCGGCTCCATTGATGACACCCGAGCCTTTTAGGCGGCGGGTGTTTTTTTGCGCCGACAATACTATGAAGCTTCGGCGTTATTCGCACCAAAATCGAGCGAGTTCTCGAAGGCTCGACAGTGAAGCCCGCGGGCTTATCTATACGTTTGTCAATACAAATCTTCGATTTCATACCGAATATTTCCGGAGGCGCGTACAATACAAAGGTAGATGTGAGACGCGTACGCCGTGAGAGGAAGGCTTGGGCGTCACGTCGCGAAAGGAGAATGGATATGTTTGCGGAATTTATCTGGCGCGTTGAAAACATTGCAGTCGCCGGCGCGTTTGCCATTCCCATCGCCGCGATCGTCGCCTATTACTGGTTCCAGGCGACCAAAGCTCGCGCCGATGCGGGGTTAAAGCAAACGCTTGCCAAACGCGGCATGTCTGCTGAGGAGATCGAGCGCGTGATCAACGCCGGTGGACAGGGTTAGCAAGTTACGAACGACGACCTCTGCTGCAACGTTGAATACGCTTCGCGACGATCGGTGTTTGCAAGAAATGAAGACGGAATCATTCAAGCAAGATGCGCCACCGACAGTCGTGCATTCGTTTAATCCTCTAACGTGTTCACTCCGTCGGCACCTTTCTTCAACGTAAACGCGTCTAACTCTTTACCGTCGGCTGTGCGTGCGATGTATCGAATCGTTTTGCCGTCGACGTGGATGACCTGATAAAGCTGCTTCTGCTCGCCGCTTACTTTCATCCGTTCGCGTGCCTTTTCATCCACTTCGTACATCTTCGGGCCACTGACGGATACCACATATACCGTCCCCCCTTTTTCCGAACGCCAGTTCACACCTTCAGGCACGTTTTCTTCCGGCGCAATGAGGTTGCTGCGACCATACGTATGGTCGTGGCCGGTCAACACCAAATCGACACGGTGTTTATCGATGATCGGCTTCCATTGATCGCGTAAGACGGGGTTATCGCGACGCTTCGCCATCGAATAAATCGGATGGTGAAACGTGAGAATCTTCCACGCCTTTTTGGATTCGCTCAGGACCTTATCGAGCCATTCGACCTGCTCCGCCGTCTGTTCGTTGGAGTTGAGCGAGATCAATCGAATGTTTTGATAGTCAATGTAATAGGCCGATTCCTTTAGGTCGCCGGGGCCGTTTTCGGGAAAGGTAAACGTCGGACGCCAATGCGGGGCGAGCATGCGCGTGGTTGAGATGCCGAGCACCTTCTTGCGCGTATACTCATGATTACCCGGCGTGGCGACGACGGGGATGTGCGCGTTGATGAACGAACCCGCATGAAACCACTCGCCCCACTCGGCATCGCTGCGCGCATCGTTCACAAGATCGCCTGCGTGCAACATAAACGCCGCGCGCGGTGCGTCTGCAAAAGCTTCACGAATCACGCGCGACCACATGCTGCGAACTTCGTTCTGCGAATCTCCGAAATAAACAAAATAGAACGGTTCGTGTTCGGCGGGTGCCGTTACGAATTGGAACCACTCACTCCAGTTGTTTTCGCTGCCCACGCGATACGCATACTTCGTCGCCGGTTGTAAATCTATAAACACCACGCTGTGTTGATGGCAGCGCGACAGATCCGACTCGAACGGTTCCGTCGTCGCCGCGTGGCGGCTGGCTTGTTTGCGGAAATTGGGGCCCGGTCCAGCAGCGGCAATTTCGGCGTGGCTTTCCGTCACGTTCGTCGAGGTGCGCCACGTGACGGCCATGCTCGTCGTCGGATCACCTGTCCAACTTAGCACGATGCGATCGGGTGTAACGCTCGGTGCATACATCTCGGCAGGTTGCCGCGCCGGCGGAGCGGTGTGTTCGTGCGCGTCACCGTCATGGGCGGATGCGGCGTTTGCAGTCAATAAACACATGGCGAGCGCCCAATTCAATGACAAAGAAACGTGAAAGCGGCGCGAACCGAACCCTGAATAGGCGTAATGCTTCATAAGTTGGCGATCCCTTTATTGGTGGGTGATTTTTCCGCAGCCTAGCAGCATGACTGGCCGCGATATCGCCCGATCTTAACCGCATCCGGCCAATACCCAACCGAAGCGGAAATTCGCAGAAATCTCCCACCCCGCCGTGTTAGAATTTGGTGAAGGAAGCGAATTGAAACGAGGTAGATGATGTCCACCAACTCCACCACGATGCGCGACTTGCTGGCCGAGAACACCATGCCGGCGGCCGAAGACCTGATCGTGCGCGAGGCGGATGGCATACGCTGTTTGGCGTGCGGGCATCGCTGCTTGGTAAAGCCCCATCGTCCCGGCACCTGCCGCGTGCGCTTTCACGATGGCAATGCATTGCAAACGCCGGCGGGTTACGTCGCAGGCATTCAAGTCGACCCGATTGAAAAGAAACCATTCTTCCACGCGTATCCGGGGCGCGACGCGCTTTCGTTCGGCATGCTCGGTTGCGACTTGCATTGTAGTTACTGTCAGAATTGGGTGACGTCACAGGCACTGCGCGACAAACAGGCGATCGCAATGCCAAATCGCATCGGCCCCGACGAGCTCGCCGAGATTGCCATCGCGCGCAACGTGCCCGTTGTCGTATCAACTTATAACGAACCTTTGATCACCAGCGAATGGGCCGTGAAGATCTTCGAATGCGCGCGATCGCGCGGTCTCACTTGCGGCTTCGTCTCTAATGGCAATGCCACGCCGGAAGTGCTGCGTTACCTGCGCCCTTACGTTGACCTATACAAGGTCGATCTCAAGAGCTTCGATGACAAACACTATCGTGAACTCGGCGGCGTGCTGGCGAATGTGTTAAGCACCATCGAATTGCTGATGGAGATGGGTTTCTGGGTGGAGATCGTCACGCTCGTGATTCCCGGATTTAACGACAGCAGTGAAGAACTCACGCAGATTGCAAAATTCCTCGCAGGCATTTCGCCGACCATCCCCTGGCATATCACGGCGTTCCATCCTGACTACAAGATGGGCGACGTCGGTCGCACGCCGCCAGAAACGCTTCTGCGCGCCTATGAAATCGGACGCGCCGCTGGTTTGCACTACGTCTATCCCGGTAACGTGCATGGTCGCGTCGGCGCTTTGGAAAGCACGCACTGCCCGAACTGCAACGCCGTGGTCATCGAACGCGAAGGCCTACGCGTGAAACACAACCGCATGACGCAACCCGGACGTTGCCCCGACTGTCAATCCGAGATCCCCGGCGTGTGGGAGGATCACGCGCCAACGCGATCGACGGGAAGCGGAATACCGATGCCGCTGTATTAGGACGCTTCCCCCGTCGCGATTTAACAACATGCAACGCGCGCAACGCAGATTTGACGCCGCCGCGCGACGCGCCGTTACAACCCTACGCATCGATACAACCCGCAATCGCCGGTAATACTCCGACGCTACTTTCCAACCGCATATTCTTATAGGCCGCGCTGCAATTCGTCGCCGCGATTTTGCCGCTGGCTCGGAGCGTGCCATTTGTCCCCTCGATGGCACGCGGTCAGGACGCACCTGCCGCGTGAAACAACCGGAACTCATGACTGAGTGGAGAGGGGAAACCATGATCAATTGCAACACCCAACGCATCGCCGCTTTGGCCGTTCTGACGAGCTTCGCTTTCGCCGCGTCGGCTCAAGCCGCCGTTTACTCATGGCAATGGACGCCTGCGTCCACCGATGGCACCGGCGTAGGCGTCAGCAATAACGCAGGTGTCATCAATAGCGTCGACGCCAGCTTCGATAGCAACACCAACCGTCTCACGTGGATGGTGAACTTCGGCGACGTGCCGAACTATAGCTGGCTCGAGACCGAAGGCTTCACGCTCGCCATCAACGGCGGCCCGAACCCGAAGGGTCACGCCGGTGAAATGGCGTTGCTTTATTTCGACGCCTCCGGTAACAACCCCGTCCTTAGTGCCTACGCTTACAACGGCTTGAATAACTACCTCTCCTACGAAGATGGTTCGCCGCGCAATGGCGAGCAAGCCCCGGACCGCATCGTATCGTCGCTGCTTGGCAACTCGTGGATTAATGACCTCGTGGTTCGCAACGAAGCCGACGGCACGCGTACGCTGGGCTTTGATATCGACGCATCGATCATCAACAACCACGTTCCGAACGAACCGGGCTCCGGTGGTGTTGGTGATTGGACCGGCGTTGCCTTCGGCGACACGATCGGCGTGTGGATGCACCCGTTCGCCGGCCTCGACACCCGCTACGGCAGCTTCTCGCGATACCTGCGAGAATGGGACCCGAAAAAGGAAGGCTGGCTCGACGGCACCGACTTCAACACGGTGCCGGAACCGGGCAGCATCATCCTTCTCGCCATCGGTGGTGCGTCGCTGATCGCCCGCCGCCGCAAAGCAACGGCCTAAAGACTCACTCCACAATCCAATCTCACCGCAACGCCCGCCGCCGATTCCGGCGCGGGCGTTTTTTGTTTTTACACGCGATTGAAACTATGCTGACGGTGTGCAATGCGCGAAACACAATCGTGCTTTAGCACGATTGTGCGCTGTGGCACCGGTTTGCAACCGGTGTTCTCCGCAACCAGAAGTGAGCTTAATAATAAACAAGTGCCTGTTAATGCTTAGCCCAATCATGAAGAGCCTTGCCCTCGCCTGAACCGCAACCTTGGACCTAACTTATGCATCTCGTCGTATTCGAAGACTACGGATTCAAGAACCTGCTACCGCTCGTGTACACGCGACCGGCTTTTAAGCTGCGCTGCGGCTTTGACGCGCTGTTGCACAAAATCGAGACTGCCTTCGACCAACCAGTCGACGCGACGTTGGTGCGCGCTTCATTGCGAGACGCTTTCCACGCCCGCAACGAGCGCCCCGTCATCGGGGTCGATGCCAAAACCGACGCCGACGATCAACTGTGGATCAACGGCCGCGCGCTGGTGACGGCCGCGTTTGAGGTTCCGGCCAATAGCGTTGCATGGCATGGCGATACGCTGGTGGCCGCGCGCGTGAATGCCGCGACGGCGGGCAAACTCGCCGCCGCCCTGCTCGAAAACAAAGCCCATACGCGCGACGCGCTAAACGGCCTCGACGAGGCGAACATTGCCCACGACGTTGCGCATATCGTCGACTATCCGTGGAATCTCGTGCACGCCAACGCGGCGGAAATCACGCGGCAATTCGCGACGGTCGAATCGACGCATGCCGGTCGCATCGACGACGGCGTTTACATGTTGAACCCGCAAGCCGTACACGTTGGTAGCGGAAGCCGCCTCATGCCGTGCACGGTGCTCGACGCCGAAAACGGACCGATCTACATCGACGATCATGTGACGGTTCGCCCCAACGTGACGATCGCGGGGCCGTGCTACATCGGTTCGCATTGCACGATTCAATCCGGGGCGAACATTCGCGAAGGCACCAGCCTTGGCATGTGGTCGAAGGTCGGCGGCGAAGTCGAAGAGACGATCATCCACGGCTATTCCAACAAACAGCACGACGGCTTTCTCGGCCATAGCTACGTCGGCGAGTGGGTTAACCTCGGTGCGGATACCGTGACGAGCGATTTGAAAAACACCTACGGCAACGTGCAAGTGCCGATCAACGGTCGCCTCGTCGATAGCGGCAAGATGTTTGTCGGCTCGATCATCGGCGACCACACGAAGACGGGTATTAACGTGGCATTGCCAACGGGCTGCGTGATCGGCTTCGCATCGAATATCTTCGTGAGCAACTATCCGCCGAAGTTTGTGGGCAGCTTTTCATGGCTAACGGACGAAGGCTCGCAAGTAAACGACCCGAAGCGCGCGTTGCAAGTCGCACACAAAGTCGTCGCGCGGCGCAAGCGCAAGATGTCGGAGAAGGAAGACGCACTGTTCTTGTCGATTGTGGAGCAGGCGCTTGAGTTTGAGTTTGCTGGGCGGGATTAGGCGGGAACGATCACTCCCTCTCCCTCGCTGGTAGAGGGCCGGGGTGAGGGTTTTAGCCGTGGGAGTGAAACGAGAACCCACAGAAAATGTTGACACCGCAGAACAGGCTGCTCGACCCACATTCCATCGCTCAGCCGAAAATCAACTCGCTCCGCGTCGTTCTTCCAACATATGGTCGAAGGTGAAACAACAAAGCCAAGTCAAAGAAGCCGACGCATAAAAATCGTCGTATTACTTCTTATCGCCATCTCGATCATCATCACGCTCGTCGGCGGCAAGTGGTATATCGACCATAAGATCCGCCGCTTCTATGAGTTTTCCGGGTACGCCAACGCCTACCGAATCGCATGCAATTACAACGGAATGCGAGGACCCTCGCTAAGCGAGATCGAAGCAGCACATGCCGCATCGAAAGTGGATCAAGGCGTCTCATATCTCCCTGTTTATGACGATTACCGTCGACCGACCTATCGCCCGATCGCTATCGAATCAGATCAAACGTTTCTATTGTTCGTTGAAACCAAACAACCGGGTGTTTGGCTGCCATACCGCTTTGTGATCTTCGGAAAGCCGGATGGAATGGACATGCGCGTTGAATGGATGAGTGATTCAGAGATCGAAACGGCGATAAAGGACGATGATACAAAGCGACAAAGCCTAAACGCGAATTCGCTCTAAAACGGCGCGTGTGACCCGCGCTACACATCAATCGTTAAAGCATGAAAATTCAAAACGCGGAATCAACGGCCCGTCGCCTTCCGAGAAGGCGGCTCTGCGGCGTGCCTCAAGACCCAAGCCTCAGGTCTCAAGCCTCTCCTACCACTCGACGCCCAACATCAAACAATTTAATCCGCTGCCGATACCGCAGAACGCGACGCGATGGCCCTTTTCTAAGAACCCGCGCTCGTCCGCAATCGCCGCTGTGATCGGCAGGCTGACGGTGCCGATGTTGCCGAGGTATTCGTAGGTGACGAAGTCGCGCTCCAGCGGAATGCCGAGGCGCTTTAGCACGGCTTCGCGATGCGGGCCGCCGACTTGGTGACAAATCGTGCGATCGATATCTTCCACGCGCCAGCCGACGGTCTCGAGCAACGCATGGAACGTCTCTTCGCCGAGGTTCACGCCGTGTTCCATCACCTTGCCCGCGTCGGTCAGCATATACGTCGGCTTACCACCGGATTCGCTTTCGGCGGGGAACCAACGGCAGAGTTCGTGATGCTCGGGTCTCGTGCGCATCGCGCCGCCAAGCAAACGATGACCTTGCGGCGCGAGATCTTTATGACACACCATCACGGCAATTGCACCGCTGCCGCCGGTGAGCGTGGCAAGTTGCAACCGTAGCGTTTCCATATCGCGCACGTCTTGCAAACGATCGATCGTTAAGTCGACGATTTGCCGCGCCGACTCGCATGAAACGACCAAGCCCGCGCGCATTTGGCCCAACTCAATGGCGCTGGCCACTTGCACGATACCGTTCATCACGCCGAGGCACGCGTTGGAAACATCGAAGACCTGCGTGTTCGAACATACACCGATGCCATCGGCAACGGCACATGCGTTGGCCGGTTCGAGCAAGTCGTGGCACACGCCGCCATACACGACGGCACCGATATCGGCGATGTCGATGTTCGATTTTTCCAGCGCGTCGCGCGCCGCCAGCGTCGCCCCCGCCGCCATCGTGGTGCCGGGGTTCCAATAGCGCCGCTCGCGAATGCCCGTTAGCGCTTCGAGCTGGCCCACCTGCAAATACATGGCGGCATACAACGACGCCAACCGCTGTTCCAACGACGCCGACGAGACAACGTTGGGCGGCAAAGCGTGGCCGATGGCTTCGAGATGGACGTTGTTGAAACGCATGGTTTGGGATTCCGAAGAACGCCGAATTTTAGCGGGGCAAGCGAAACACGCCAACCAATTAAGCAAAAAGTCACTTGGTTCTAGATAAACTGGCACATATTGGGAAAGGACATTCAGATTGCGGAGACATGCAATGTTTAACAACAGCAATTCGAATAGGCGTCAGAGAATTCGGACCTACGGACGCTCTGGCTTTCTTCTGATCATTGCTGGGATAGTCATTGGCCTCGCCTGTTTGGCGGATCGCATGCGTCCCGCCAAGCAGGGATCAGCGATCGATTTTTGGTACTACGCGACCGGTATCAACTTGGACGGCCGCGAGCCCATGTTTTCGTCGTTAGGAACCTTTCGATTCATTGATGAACGACTTTACTACGACACCACTCATTTACACGGTTCAAACTTATACGTCATTGATGCGGATGAGTTGATGAGCCTTTGGCCTCAAGTCCATGCACAATTTGAACGCTATGCTAACGGCGACATTCACGAATCGCCGCCAGTATCTGCATATCAAAGCTGGCGCTCAGGTTCAACAGGAAGCACCGTACAAGAGATCATTGAGTTATTAAATCAAATCCAAGAGCGGCACGTAGCTAGCAATGAATATCGTTTTGAGCTTCAAGCGCTCGTCGATTACCTGTTCGATATTCGAGTTGCCAAAGCAAACCGATATGTAACGAATTTTATCTTCGAATTCTTCTGGTTATCGTTTATCGCTTGGTTGGCGTTTGCCCCGCTAATACGCGACCTTTCGAAATCTCGCACAGTGATTACTTGGGCCGCCCTGCCCATCGTCCTTTATCTTCCATTTCATCCTGGTTACGGCACACAGTCCTTCACCTCGATCGGACCGAGCGGTGGTGTGCTGTATCCGTATATAATCCGGGTATTAGGCTCAGGCCTGTTGTTCGATTTCGACCGTGCGGTGTGGTCTTACCTGCCACCGATCCTGGCCGCGATTTCGCAGGACACCACCGGGCCTCAGATTTCATGGTCATCGATGGGAACGCCTTGGGGCCCGGTATCGCAATTGATCATTGGCACGGTAACTGGGTTTGCCGGATTTCGATTACATTGCAAATTGAATCGACTGGATGCTGAAGTACCAACTTACCAAACTGAATCTTGAGCTATCTCTCACCACTCACGCCGCGGCCCCAAACCGCTCCACTGATGCGTGCTTCAACCACGCCGCCCATTGTTCGCCGGGGGCTTCTTCCGCCAGCAGCTCGCCCGATTTTAAATACCGATAGATTCGATCGTACGTCTCCACACGTCGTTCCGACACGCGGCGATACACATGCCAAGGTCGCAAATCGTCCGCGTCTTCCAAACCCGCCGCGCCGAGCAATTCGACAAATGCCTTAATCGTTTCATCGTGAAAGTTTGCAACGCGCACCGTCTTATCTGTTACATCCAAACCACGCACCAACGCCGGGTTGTTCGTGGCCACGCCGACAGGACAATGGTTGCTGTTGCAGCGTCGCGCTTGAATGCAGCCAAGCGAAAGCATAAATCCGCGCGCCGAGTTACACAGATCGGCCCCCGCCGCCAAACGCGCGGCGATGTTGAAACCTGTGACCACCTTGCCGGATGCGATGACTTTGATGTGTTCGCGCACACCGAAGCCCGTTAGTGCGTTGTGCACAAACACGAGCCCGTCGGTCAACGGCGAGCCGACCGAGTTGGAGAACTCCAACGGCGCTGCACCGGTCCCGCCCTCACCGCCATCGACGGTTACAAAATCGGGGTATTGCTCGATCTCGCGCATCGCCTTGCAAATCGCGATGAACTCCGTCGGCAACCCCACGCACAACTTAAAGCCGACGGGCTTGCCGCCGCTTAACTCACGCAACTTGGCGATAAACATCAGTAAGCCGCGCGGTGAATCAAACGCCGAGTGCGACGGTGGTGAAAGCACGTCCTGGCCTTCGGGCACGAGGCGAATCGCAGCGATTTCGTCGGTGATCTTCTTGGCCGGCAAGATACCACCGTGACCGGGCTTGGCACCTTGCGAGAGTTTCACTTCGATCATTTTAATATTCGGATGCGCCGCCTGTGCTTCAAACAAATCCGCGTCGAAGTTGCCATCTTTATCGCGACAACCGAAGTAACCCGTGCCGATCTGCCAACACAGATCGCCACCGGGTTCGAGATGGTGTTTGCTTACGCCGCCCTCGCCCGTGTTATGAAAGAAACCGCCGCGCTTGGCACCACCGTTGAGCGCGCGAATGGAGGCGCTCGAAAGCGAGCCGTAACTCATGGCGGAGATATTCAACAACGACGCGTCATACGGTTGACTGCAATTGCCATTGCCGATGCGCACGCGCGGGTCGCGATTACGCGGATGCCGCGCATTCAACGAATGATTGATCCATTCGTACCCCACTTCGTACACATCCCGTTGCGTACCGAACGGCAGCGTTTGCAATTCGAGCTTGGCACGCTGATAGACAATGCTGCGAATTTCGCGATTCAAGGGCGTGCCGTCGGTGTTGGATTCGATGAAGTATTGATTGATCTCGGGCCGTATTGCTTCGAACATGTAACGGAAATGCCCGATGACGGGAAAGTTTCGCTTAACAGCCTGATTGGGTTGCAGCGCATCGTGCACGGCCACAGCAAGCACCGGCCCCCAGAATAAAAAGAACCACCACGCGGGCGACCAGACGAGGGCCAGCGCAACGATCCCGGCGGTAATCAGCAGTAGGACAGCGAAGATTTGTTTGACCATGGGAATAGCTCTTTAGACAGCGCGATCCCGCGCAACGATTACAAAGTCAATTTGATTTTAGCGGCATTGTAGAGGCGGCAATTCTATAAACCCAATCGCGCAGATCAGGCCGAAATATCCAAATGCGGCGTGCCGTCGTCGTCGTAGGTCACGCCGCCGCGCGGCTTGGTGTCACTTGCCGCATCATCATCTTCCGGCGGCGCGTCGTGGCGACCTTGGCTGCCTTGGCCGCCGCCTTCGGCATCGACCTTCGTTTGCGAGTCGGTCTCCTCGATTTCGATCACATCTTCCGAGCCGCCCTTGCCCGTGAGTTCGCGTGAGGCGTCGCCGCGCAGATTCTCTTCGCTATCGCGCGCGGCCGATTGCACTTGTTGAGCCATGCCCGATTGCAACACCGAGCCGACGGCATGGGGTGGAATGGCAGACATGGGTCACCTCATTCGGTTTGCGGATCGTCGATTCCCCAACCTTCGCTGGCGCGGAGGATGTGGCGCCCGGCAAAAGGCATACGACTCCAATTAACAGCGCGAATCATCGAAGTCAGCAATATCGCCCAAAGCGGTGGCTGAATACCGCAACGCCTCACAGTCCATTCGCGCGCAAGCCAATCATGCGTCCACAGGACGCGGCTCTGAAGGTGAGCAGCGGCAATGCGCATCCATCGGACGCAACTCCGGCGGCTTTCGCCTCGACGCCGCATTATGCACAGGCGCACATCCTCGCGCGGTATCGCATGCGTCGACGCTATTTCATCATTGTGTTAATCGGCAAAATTGGCCGGTAGCCATCAGGGGCGGAATTCGCGGTCGCGCTGCCATAGCTGAAAACGCAGCCGTTCGACGATGGCCGAGTGCATCTGGCTGACGCGGCTTTCCGATAAGTCGAGCGTCACGCCGATCTCTTTCATCGTCATCTCTTCATAATAATACAATACCAAAATCAACCGTTCGGTCGCCGTCAGGTTGGATTGAATCAACGTCTTCAAATCCGACTTTTGCAGCTCGACCTGAGGGTCGGTGGCACGCTCGTCGCGCATCACTTCCACTTCGGAGACTTCGCGCGTCGAATCGCTCGTAAAGGCCTTGCGCGAAAGCGACGTCATGCTGACGGCCACACCGTCGCGCTTGATGCGTTTGAATTCTTCCTTATCGACGCCGATGCGCCGGGCGACTTCTTTTTCGCTGGGCATGCGGCCCAATTCGCTTTGCAATTCCTTCGTCGCGGTCTGAATCTTCTGCGATCGGTTGCGAACGAGTCGTGGCACCCAGTCCATCGCGCGGAGTTCGTCGAGAATCGCCCCTCGTACGCGCGGCGAACAATACGTTTCAAACTTCACGCCGCGTTCCATATCGAACGCATCGATGGCGTCGATCAAACCGAACATACCGGCCGAGACCAAGTCTTCGACATCGACCTCAGTGGGTAGCTTGGCGTGCACGCGTTCGGCGTTGAAGCGCACCAACTGTGCGTAGTTTTCGATCAGAATATTACGCAGTTCTTCGGTGGGGTTGGCCTTGTAATCTACCCATACCTGCTTGATGTCGATGTTCGCTGCCAGGGCCATGCCGGTTGCTCCCCAAGGTGAATGCGTTTGTGGGCGTGCGATTTTCTTACTTGCTGTTCAGAATCGGCCGAGCGTGACGTCGAAATCTCGCTCGATCGGGTGCTTTCCCGCGTATCAAACTTGCCTCGCAAAGTTTCGCTAACCGCTTCCTTACGGATACGGCTCTGATCTAAGCGTTAACTGCCGACGATCGTAACGTCGGCGTCGCCGCCTGCGTCATCCGTCGCATTGTCAATCGTCGTTTCGTCAGGCCTCGTTTGATCGCGAATGATGTGCATTCCGATCCAAGCCGCGACCGTCCCTAAGAAGTAGCCACCGACCAACGCGGTGACGGCTTTCGGGATCAAATCTGCAGGCGCAGCGCCAGTGAACAACCCCACCAAGATGGCGGCGCTGAAGGCGAGTAGCGCACAGATCGACGCAAACAACTGAATCAACGTTTAGCCGCACTCCGCTTGACGGTTTTCGGGCTTCGACGGTAATAGGGCATCGGCGAAGGTTGCGGGCGGGTTCAGTAGAAAAGGCCGAATATCTGTTGGAAAAATCCGCGCCGAACCGAGGGACCGGCATTGCGCGATAATATCCGCTTGGCCAAAGCTGATATCGCCCGTGCGGCGGGCGAACGCGGATAGACGTGAACGACTGGGCGACGTTCGCGCACGGCCAAGGGCACGCGCGGGTCGCGCGGAATTTGCCCGAAATCATCCACCGCGATTTGCAGGAATCGCGCGGCAGCAGAGGTGAAGCGCTGCGTGGCGTCGCGCCCTTCCTGACGATCCAAGACGGCGTTCACCACCAACGCCAACTCGGGCGTTTGTTGCATGCGGCTCGCAACCTTAACCAGCGAGTACGCATCGGCCAGCGCCGTTGGCTCCGGCGTCGTCACAAGCAGCAACTGATCGGCGGCTTGCGCAAAGGCCAGCACGTTCTGCGAAATGCCCGCGCCGCAATCGATGATGAGCGTATCGCAAGACTGTTCCAATCGCGCCATACCGTTCAACAATCGCTCGCGCTGGGCGTCACCAAGATTGGCCACTTCGCCGATGCCTGACGCACCGGGGATCAGCCGCAATTGTGGCGCGACCAATTGCGCCGCGTCGTCGAGCGCGCAGCGACCGCCAAGCACATCCCCCAAATGATGTCGCGGTCGCACACCGAGCAGCACATCGGCATTGGCCGTGCCAAGATCGGCATCGAGTAGCAACACGCGCTGCCCCGCCGCCGCTAAGGTCCACGACAAGTTTACGGCCACATTACTCTTGCCCACTCCGCCCTTACCGCTCGCGACGGCAATAACGAATGGCCCCGTCGGTGGGTGCGGCGCGACGGCGGCTGGTTCCGCCGCTTCGTGTTGTTCCATCATGCGGCGCAAGGCTGTTGCCTGGTCGGTGGTGATCGCCGTCATCGTACACCTCCGGCGGCGAGGGGTGCTGCGGATCGCTTGGGTTCCGCGTCGTCCTCGTTGAAGCCAAGGATCAATCGCGCGAGGCGGCTGGCGCTTGCGACTTCGATATCGTCGGGAACGGCTTGCCCGTGTGTCAGATAACTCACGCGCAGCTTCACGCGGCGCAACACGCTAAGCATCACGCCCATGCCGACGGCTTCATCGACCTTGGTGAAAATCAGTTGCGTTACGCCCAATGGTGCAAAACGATCGATGGCTTCGCGCGTGGTGCGCTCCCGACTGGTCGATGAGAGGACCAAGTGAATCTGATCAGGCTGCGCGACTTTCAAGAACGAACTGAGCTCGGCAATTCGCATGTCGTCGCGTTGACTGCGACCGGCTGTATCGATCAACACCAAGTCGAGGTGGCTCATACGTTGCAATGCGTCCGCCATGTCTTGCGGTTTGAGCACCGATAGCAGCGGCACTTTTAAGATTTGTGCGTACGTCTTCAACTGCTCAACGGCGGCAATGCGATACGAGTCAATCGTGATCAGGCCGACGTTTTTCTTCTCGCGCAATTTCATGTTGGCGGCTAGCTTGGCGATCGTCGTCGTCTTGCCCACCCCCGTCGGGCCGACCAGCGCCACGACGGTCGGGCGATCCGTACGCGTTAACTTTAGCGGCGCGGCCGACGGCAACATCTCACCGACTAGTCGTTTCAACTCCATGCGTACCACTTCGGTCGCCACGCGCCCATGCAGCCGCGCGTTATCAACGTCGAGATTCTTCGCGACGCGTTGCAACAACTCTTTGGCAAGCTGTTCTTCCACTTCCTGGCCGATCAGATACGAATAAAAGTTCACCAACTGCCGCGGTGCATCCGGATACTGCGTACGATCCGACCGTTCAACGAGTTCTTGCACCATCTGTCGAATCTCATTGAGTTCCGCGCGCATGGCGGATTCATCACCGTGGCTGCCGGTGCGCAATTTGCTCGCGGGCATCTTCGGTAAATCAATATCGATTTGTTTACCGTTGCCGTTGGTTGGTTCTTTACTCGCGACCTTCGCAGGTGCTTCGGCCTTCGTCGGCTTAATGTCCGGCAGTTGTATCTTGTCCAACCGATTCATCGCGGGAGCTTTAGGGGCCGCAGGCTTGGGTTCGACGGGCTGCTGCCCATATGCATTCATCGCGGCGCGACCTTGTGAGCTAACGCCGCTCGGTGGTGCATCACCCTCGTCGCCGATGACAAACGCGCGTTCCTTCTGCAAGTTGCTGCGCTGCACGGCGGCAACGCGTTCATCGCTCGACGCGGATATCTCCACCATAGCGCGAGCGCCCATGCCCAACACACCGCCGCGTTGCACCGTGCGCGTGTGCAGAATGATCGCGTTCGGCCCCAGGTCTTGCTTCACCTTGGCCAGCGCTTCGGACATCGTGCTTCCCTGATAGGTCTTAATCTTCGTGCTCATAGTTCACCATTCCGTGCGTACGCACTTCGACGCCGCGCACCACTTCGTTGTAGCCCATCACGGGCGTGTTCGGGGCCGCACTCTCCAGCAGCCGCCGCACCCACTGCCGCACTTGCGGCGACGCCAACACCACCGGCGTGGCCGTCGTCACCTTGGCGGCGGCGCGATCGAGTTCGGCACGCACGGCACCGATGATCTTGTTCGCCATCGCCGGCGGCATCGTGAAGAACGCGCCGCGATCGTTACGCTCGACGTGTGCGTTCACCGCATCTTCCAAAGCTGGGTCGAGCGTCACGCCGTGCAGCACGCTCTTATCATCCATGTATTGTTCGCAGATGTTGCGTGCCAACGCATTGCGCACGTACTCTGCCAGAATCTCCGGATCCTTCGTGCGCGGCGCCCAGTCACCGACCGTCTCGACGATCATGCCCAAGTCGCGAATCGGCACGCGCTCTTTTAGTAGCAAGCTCAACACCGCCTGCAACTCGCCGGTCTTCAACACATCGGGGATCACTTCCTCGACGAGCTTGGGGCTCGATTCGCGCAGGTTATCGAGCAAACGGTTCACATCTTCGCGCGTCAACAATTCCGCGGCGTGTCGTTTGATCAACTCCGTGAGATGCGTGGACAACACGCTCGTCGGATCGACCACGGTATAGTTGCGATGCTCAGCCAGCGCCTTATCGCCTTCGGGTATCCACAGCGCGTTCAAACCAAACGCGGGTTCTTTCGTTGCGATGCCGTGTACGCTTTCGCTTACCGCACCCGAATCAATCGCGAGACAGTGCCCAGGCATTAGGTCGCCACCCGCAATGCGCGCGCCACGCAGCTTGACGGCATATTGATTGGGTTCGAGTGCGACGTTATCGCGAATACGAATCGGCGGAACGATTAGGCCCAACTCCGCCGCGATACTGCGCCGCAATTTATAAATGCGGTCGAGCAGTTCGCCACCCTGCTTCTTATCCACCAGCTTGATCAGACCGTAGCCGACTTCGAGTTCGAGCGCGTCGACGCTAAGCGCCGTTTCGATGCGCTCGGGTTCATCCGTTTTCTTTGCTTCCTTGCGTTGTTGCACTTCGGCGGCGCGCTTTTCCTTGCCGAACAACATATACCCCATGCCCGCCAAACCGCCACCAACCATGATGAGCGGCGTCTTGGGAAGCGGCGTGAGCAACAGAATCGCGAGAAAGCCCGCAGCCAACATCATCGCCACCGGTCGCGATGCGATCTGACCGATGAGTTCCTCGCCCATGCTGCTCTTGGCCGTGCTGCGCGTGACGATCATGCCCGCCGCGATCGAGACCAAGAATGCAGGCACCTGCGTAACGAGACCATCACCAATGGTGAGCTTGGTGAAAACTTCCAAACACGAGAGCAGCGGCAGGTCTTTCTCGACCATGCCGACGTAGATGCCGCCCAAGATGTTGACGAGCGTGATGATGATGCCGGCGATGGCGTCACCGCGCACGAATTTGGAGGCACCATCCATCGCCCCGTAGAAGTCGGCCTCTTTGGTGATGTTGTCGCGGCGGCGGCGCGCTTCGCCTTCGTCGATGAGACCGGCGGATAAGTCGGCGTCGATGGCCATTTGCTTGCCGGGCATGGCATCGAGGGTGAAACGCGCGGCGACTTCAGCGATGCGGGTTGCACCTTTGGTGATTACGACGAATTGAATGACCGTGATGATGACAAAGATGATCACACCGACGGCGATGCTGCCCGCGGCGACAAAACCGGAGAATTCTTCGATCACGCGACCGGCGGCGGCCGTCGTGCCGTCGGCATTGGTGAGAATCAATCGCGTCGTAGCCGTGTTCAACACCAAGCGCAAAAGCGTCATCGACAACAGCAACGACGGGAACGCCGAGAACTCCAGCGGCCCATTCATATACATGACCGTCAACAACACCAATGCGCTGAGCGTGATGTTGGCGACCAGGAGGAAGTCGAGAATCGGCGTCGGCAGCGGAATCAGAATGACAAGAATCAGCGACAGCGCCATCAACGGGAATGCCACATCGCGATGTTCCTGCAGGAACGTCGTGGCTTTCACCAATGGTGCGGGCGCTGTTGCCATGTCGGTCGATCGACTCCTTTCGATCTATCTGCGCTGTGGCACCGGTTTGTAACCGGTGATTCGTTCGTTAGTTCGTTAGTCCCCCACCCCCAGGGGGGAGTGGGGCACCCTTAGCCAAGTTGGTCCGCAATGCGGACCCTACGGGCTCTCGCGCTGTGGCACCGGTTTGTAACCGGTGATTGTGGTCAAACATGGTCCGCAGTGCGGACCCTACGGGCTGTGGCACCGGCTAATAGCCGGTGTCGCTACGCTGCTGACCGTTTGTTCAGCTTCTTACCGCGCAGGCGATACACATACGCCAAGACCTCGGCAATTGCCTTATAAAACTTCTCGGGCACCTCTTGCCCGACTTCGACGGTTTTATAAAGCGCTTGCGCCAGCGGCTTGCGTTCGATAATTGGGATTCCGTGCAGCATGGCGATCTCGCGAATTTTTCTCGCCAGATGGTCGGCACCTTTAGCTACGACTTTCGGCGCGGCCATCTTTTCGACGTCGTATTTGATTGCAATCGCCAACTCCGTCGGGTTGGTCACGATCACATCCGCATTCGGAACGGCCTTTTGAATGCGTTGCATTGCAGCGGCCATCTGCATCTTGCGGCGGCGCTGTTTAAGCAGAGGGTCGCCATCCATGCTGCGCATCTCTTCGCGAACTTCCTGCTTCGTCATGCGCAGGTCTTTTTCGAACTTCCAACGTTGCCACGCGAAGTCGATAAGCGCCAGTATCAATAGCGCCACGGCCAGTTGCAGGCCGATGCCGTACAACACGGAGCACACCTGCGCGAGCATCGTCCAACCGCTGAGCGACAGGGCCAGCAAGATTTCATCGAGCCGCGTTTGAACGGCATACGTCGCGACCACCACGACCACGGCCAGCTTGATCAGATTCATCACGAGCTGTACGGCCGTACGCGCGCTGAACAAGCGCGCGACGCCGTTGATCGGATTGAGCTTGTCGAGCTTTGGCGCAAGTGCTTGAGGCGAATACAACAGCCCCACTTGCAACAGATTGGATATCAACGCCGCCAGCACGATCACGATCATGATCGGCCCGACGGCGCCCAGTAGCATCATCGCTAGCTCGGGGCCGAATTTGCGAATATCGAACGCACCGGCACCTGATTCGCTGTTGGCCAGATTCTCGCGCATCGTGTTATACAACGACGCCAACATCATCGGCCCGCAGTATTTCAACCCCAATAAACCGCCGAGCAACAATACTGCCGAGTTTAGGTCGGTGCTTTTGGCGACTTGCCCTTTGTTGCGCGCTTCCTGACGACGGCGTGGCGTTGGGCTTTCCGTTTTTTCTCCGGCATCATCCGGCATGGGCAGTCCTCATTCCCATGGCCGCCGCATTCTCAAAGAACGCGGCGATGCGATTCAGCGAGTCATCCAGCGCGTCGGCGAACAACTCACCCGAGAAACTCAACGTGATCGCACCGGCGAACAACACCGCCGCCACGCGAATCGAAAACCCGACCGAAAGTAAGTTCATCTGCGGCATCGTCTTCGTGAGGAAGCCCATCAGCAGCGACGTCAGAAATAACGTCAACACGACGGGCCCCACGAGTCGAATTGCCAACTCAAACATGTGCGTGATGAGTTGCGCCATCAGGTCGGCCACCGAACCATCGAAACCAACCAACATAGGCGGGATATTTTCGAAACTCTTAAGCAAGACGAGCGTCGCCGCGACATGGCCGCGCAACGCCAGAAAGATCGCCATCGCCGTAAAGAACCAGACCTGATCGAGTACTGTCGATTCGCTGTCGAATAGCGGATTGAAGACCGTTCCCAGCGCCATACCGGATTGATGGCTCATCACGTTGCCGCCGATTTGCGCGGCGAATAACACGCCCGACACCGCGAAGCCGAGGATGTAACCGATCGTAAATTCGCCCGCCATGCCGGGCACGGCTTGGGCCATCGACACATCGCCGGGCAACGTGTGCGCCACCGACGGGAATGCCATGACCGACAGCGTGGCAATCAACCAAACCTTGACCGGCGCCGGCACCTGTTGGCTCGACAACACGGGAACGCCCATCACCAACCCGCCGATGCGCGCGATAACGAGCGCGAATTGCGGCAGCAGCATTTGGTAGTTGAGCAGTTCAAACGGCATAGGTCTTTAACGTGAAATGGTCCGCAGTGCGGACCTTATTCTTGCGCTGTGGCACCGGTTTGTAACCGGTGATTGTGGTCAAACATGGTCCGCAATGCGGACCCTACGATTTACTTTCGGGCTGAGGGTTGCAACGTCGCGCCGTCACAATCCACCGAGCCAAACTTGTCCGGCGTATTCGATCATCCGCGTCGTTAACCACGGCAAGAAAAATGCCGCCGCCAACCCCATGCCGACGATCTTCGGCACAAACGTCAGCGTTTGTTCTTGCAATTGCGTCACCGCCTGCACGATGCTGATTGCCAAACCGACGATCATGCCGATTGCCATAATCGGCCCCGACAATATCAATGCGATGAACAATGCATTGCGTGCCAGATCGACGGCTTCACCGGGTGACATGTTGGTTCATCCTCTTCGTGAAATGGTCCGCGGTGCGGACCCTACAACCTGATTTCAAATCGGTACATTGCCGCCGTCAGACGAAACTGTTCAGCAGCGCGCCGATCACCATGCCCCAGCCATCGGCCAACACAAACAACATCAACTTAAACGGCAACGAGATCAGCACCGGCGGCAACATCATCATGCCCATGCTGATCAGGATCGACGCGATCACCATGTCGATCACGAGGAACGGCAGGTAGATACGAAAGCCCATCACGAATGCCGTCTTTAATTCACTCAACACGAATGCAGGAATCAACTCGGAAAGGTTTACCTCTTCCGGCGTCAACGTTTTACCCGCTGGGATCTCGGCGCGTCGTGCGTATTCAACAAACAGATAGATGTATTCTTCGTTTTCGGAATTGGCGATTTGCTTGACCATGAAGTCTCGCAACGGCGCCACGCCGGCCTCGAAGGCCGCTTCTTGCCCGATCTTGCCATCGAGATACGGATCGACGGCATCGCGCTTCATCGCCGCCCATGTCGGAGCCATCACGAGCATCGTCATGATCAAGGACAACCCCGTCAGCACTTGCGCCGGGGGCAACTGCTGCGTACCGATCGCCTGACGCAACAACGACAAAACGACCAGTATCCGCGTGAAACTGGTCATCATGATTAGGATTGACGGCGCTAAGGAGAGAACCGTGAGCAGAACGAGGATGCGCAGCGATGCAGACACGCCTTCGCGCGACTCGGCGGCGGGCAACAATGCAGATGCGTCTGGAATACCGAGCGGATTAATCTCACCCGCGTCGGTCAATGCGGCGGTAGGACTAACGGAATCGGTTTGCGCAATAACGACGTCGGCACTGCCGAACAGTGCCGCACCAGCGAGAACCAAAATGGCGATCCAGCGGCTCCGCCGCTGATATGTGCCAAACATCGCGCAACTCCTTTGCGCTTATCACTCAAATCCGTTAGCCGTCGCTCGAACCGACAGACAAGGCGCGAATACGACTCACCAAATCGCGCACCCGCTGATCGGTCGCACCGCTAGTTGGCTCTGCGGCTTTCGTCTGTCGCCCGCGCGCTGCATTCGCCATACCGCCGCGACGCGGCAATTCCATTTCGGATTCATCATCAACGGCGTCATCTTCTGCGCCGCCCAACTTCTCAAGCGTTGCTGAAAACGATGACGGCGCGCTGCGCGCCAATTTGACGGTCAAGTCCGCAAGCTCTTCACGGTCTGTAATCTCACTCAATGCACTCATCTGCTCGCCGGTTACGCCGACCAGCACGACGCGGCGCCCTACCTGCACCAGGCAAAGACTTTGCTTGCTCGATAAGTGCTGTCGAGCCAGGATGTTGATGGCATTGCCACCGCTGGCTCGCATGCCGCGCGGCATAAACTTTCGCACCGCCAACGCCGCGAGAAAGATCAACCCCAACACGACGAGCAACGGCCACGCCATCGACGCCGCATCGGCACGGCCCAAACCAGGTATGCCGCCCGCTTCGCGTTCGCTTTTTACACCAGCTTTTTCACTCACTTGATCCGAAGGTCGCCGAATGATGTATGCATCACTTTCCGCCTTGGGTTCAACGGAGGCCTTCTGCTGAATCGCAACACCACTGTTGGTGCGCACTGGCGAATCGTCTGCATATGACCGTGCAACCGTCGAACTGACGATCACCGCGCATGCGACGACAAACGCGAGGCTTCGAACAACTCGATTCGTCCGCCGCGCGCTTCGGCCCTCGGTCTTGCAAACCGCAGGGCAATTCGTGTTGACATCGTTTGCGATGCGTTTCATTTCAAATGTGTTACGAGCCAGCCTTGGAAGCCATCTCGGATTCGTGGCCGGTCAGAATTTCGCTGATGCGCACGCAGAAGTTGTCGTTCAACACCAACACTTCGCCGCGTGCCACCAGTCGGTCGTTTACAATCACGTCCACCGGGTCACCGGCAAGCTTGTCGAGTTCGACGACCGACCCCTTGTTGAGCTTCAACACTTCATCGATATAGATATTGGCCCGGCCCAATTCGATTTTGACATCGAGCTTTACATCGTTAAGCAAGCCGATGTCCTGACCGTCGCTGTCGTCTTCTTCTGCGGCGAAGTCAGGTAGCTCCAATCGCTGAGCGTTCGGTGGGATCGCTGCGGCTGCTGCTTCGGCTGCCGCCTTTTCTTCTGCAATCGCCGCTGCCATCGCTGCCGCTGCGTCATCGAAAGGTCGCCCCTGCGAATCGAGCTTCGGCGAACCATCTTCGTTCACCATCGCCGCATCTGCGGAGTCGTCGGTCGCGTCGGCCGTTGCATCCCCACCGCCGGATTCGGCGGTCGCGAAAACCGCATCGATATCCGCTTGCGACGGCGCGGGGATATCGTCGCCACCGGCAGCTTCGGCATCGGTCGCGCCTTCGGCTGTCGGAGCGGGCTTATCAGCATCGCCGGACGCGTCCGAAGTATTCGCGCCTTCGGCTGCCGCCAGCGCGGCATCGATGTCGTCTTGCGAAAACCCTGCAAAGTCGTCACCACCAGCAGGGTTTTCTTCAGGCGGGTTGTTCGGCGTATCGGTCAAGTTCGTTCCAAGTTCGTTGCGCTGTAGCACCGGTTTGCAACCGGTGATTCATTCCTCTCCCCACCCAATTCGGATGAAGGCACCAAAGTTCGAGTGTTCGCGCGAGAAACTGGTCCGCACAGCGGATCCTACGAGAGCGCGTCGCGCTAAAACCCTGTCGGCAACGGCGTAAACTCTGAGATCAACACCCGCTCGATATCCGTCTCGTTGCCGAGCAGCTTATTCATCTCAAATCGAATCAGCCGCTTAATTGTTTCAAGGCCGGGTTCGTTTAGGTGTTTCTCTTCCGCACCGCGCAGGATGCGGCTCATCACATCGTTGATCGTTGCGCGATGGCCATCGAGAAACGCCTGCAAATCGATCTCGCGATCTTTCGACACCACGATGTTTGCCGTCACGCTATACAAAATCGTGCGAGCGCCGCTGGTGTTCTGCACGCGCACGCGTGCCAGTTCCAACTCGGCCGTGTTGCCACCGGGCTGCGTCGTTTGATTCAACTCGGGGGTAATGCCCATCGTCGGGTCGGGCTCGGGCGCGAACGCCTTCATGGCGAAAAAGATCGCCAGCCCTTCCACCACCATAATCCCGCCAAAGATGCCAAAGGTTTTGGCTTTGCCGGGTTTGGGCGGTGGGCTTGCTTCAGCTTCCGGTTGTTTGGGTTCGTCTGCCATCGACTAATCAATTTGCGTCGTCGCGCTCGCGCGACGCGCTTTGGGCTCTCGATCGATACGCAATGCTTGCGCCACACGCGCAAATACATGTCATTCATTCTTATCGGTCGAAAACATCAATAGGTTTTGCGAGAGTGCAGCATTCTGCAGATCGGCAAATTTCGCGCGTTGCGAGACGGCGCAATAAACAAGGCAGGGGTAACCCGCCTCGATGTGTCACTAGAGCACGCGCAAACCACACGTAGCGCGTTAGGCGCCTGTTAGGGTTGCGCTCTGCGCGGGTTGTTATTACGTTGCCATCAGGCCCGCTGAGCGGGGCCGGATGGGAGCTATGGATGGCAACGCCGTATTCTC
>Ga0207422_1001236_pt1 | contig 54932 bp, 53 predicted proteins | sample MarCyaLeptolynsp_FD_187757 | JGI IMG/M metagenome (GOLD analysis project Ga0207422, IMG submission 187757) | Marine cyanobacterial communities from Panama - species 1 Leptolyngbya sp. (SPAdes) | ecosystem: Environmental > Aquatic > Marine > Unclassified | place: Panama: Panama City | collected... | reverse complement strand
CGGAGCACCACACATCGGATTTACTTCATCTAATGTTAACCTCAAATAAGCCGACATGAAAAAGTATATAAACAAACTCGCTCTATCGATTTGCTTACTTGGGTTTATAACCCCAGCTTTTGCGCAAAGCGCAGATGAGATATTCAGAGCTGTAGGCTCTCCACATAACCCTAAGGTTCAGATTAGCTTTAATCGCTATTACACTGCCGAGGGACATGCCGCATTAACAAAGAAGATTGCTGATGCTCATCCGAACCTTGTGAAAAGGGTTTCTATTGGTAAATCTTACGAAGGCCGTGACATGTGGATGTTACAGATTACCAACTATGAAAAAGGTAATCCAGATCGTAAGCCTGGTTTCTATATTGATGGAAATATTCATTCCAATGAGATTCAGGGAGCGGAGATATCAATCTATACCGCTTGGTACCTGACGGAAAACTACGGTGATGTAGACTATATCACTAAGATGTTGGACGATCGTATTTTCTATATCATTCCAACCATCAACCCTGATGCCAGAAATGATTATATGAAGCAACCCAATACGGGAAGTTCTCCACGTTCTGGAATGATTCCTCTGGATGATGATCGTGATGGCCTCTTTGATGAAGATGCTCCAGATGATCTAGATGGTAATGGCTCAATCACTCAAATGAGAAGAAAGAGTTCAACCGGAAACTTCATTCTTGACCCTAAAGATCCGCGTAAGATGATCGTTGTTGGAGTGGATGATAATGTACCTGCCAATGTTCAGCGTTATGAAATGCTGGGTCAAGAAGGTATCGATAATGACGGTGATGGCCTGGTAAATGAGGATCGCGTAGGCTACTACGATCCAAATAGAGACTGGGCATGGAAATGGCAGCCGGACTATATTCAAAGAGGTGCCTATAAATATCCTTTTAGTGTGCCGGAGAATAGAAACGTTGCGGATTTTGTGTTAGCACATCCGAATATCGCAGGCGGACAGAGTTACCATAACTCAGGAGGGATGATCCTTCGTGGACCAGGAGCTCAGGAAGATCTTTCGACTTACAACCGAGCGGACATCAGAATCTATGACGCTATCGGCCGAAAAGGAGAGAAGATCATGCCGGGTTACAATTACCTGGTAGTCTACAAAGATTTATACTCTGTATTTGGTGGTGAGCTTGATTGGATGTATGGTAGTAGAGGTATCTACACTTTCTCCAATGAGATATTCACACGTTTTGCTTACTACAAGAATAACGAGGGCGGACAAAACCTTAATTATGATATCGACACAGAGTTACTAATGGGTGATGCTTTCGAACCATGGAAACCGTACAATCATCCGACTTATGGTGAAATTGAAATCGGTGGTTTCAAAAAGAATTTCGGCCGTGCGACTCCTGGTTTTATGTTAGAGGAAGAGCTCCATAGAAATATGGCTTTTACACTCTACCACGCTTTCCATATGCCGAACTTGAGCATTCCTGAAGTGAAAGAGAAGGACTTAGGTGGAGGGTTGAGAGAAATCACTGCGTATATCCAAAACGATAGGCTTATGCCCACTCATGCTTCTCAAGATTTGAAGTATAAAATTGAGCGTCCTGACTATATCAGCATTTCAGGTGTAGACGTGCAGGCAGGTATGGTTGTGGATAATGAAGACAGAGACTTTACCCGAGAGCAGAAGACGGAGCCGGAGAAGTTGAGAATTGACAATATTCCAGGTAATTCAATTGTAAAAGTACGTTGGATTGTCAGCGGAAGGGGCAAGTATACCATCACGGTTGACAGTGCTAAAGGTGGTGTCGTGACCAGGTAATTAAGGTATTGTACTATAAATAGAAAGCCACTTCGAAGTCCGGGGTGGCTTTTTTGTTGTTATAAAAAAATCACTCAAGGATTTTTATTTAACCATTTGATGGCGGCTTTCGACATATTTCTGTAATCGTGACCAACGTTTTTAATGGTGTCAATTTTCCAGTTGAATACCCAACCATTTATTCGACTCACTTGAGCATTCGCTTCATAAAAATTAGCACCACGTTCCAGTCTGTGACCTCCCTGTTTCATGGCCATATCTGTTGTTCTGAAAGTGCCTAAGCTCGGGTCATTGTCCAATTCCCCTAAAAGGACAATCAACTTCTTTTGATAAGCTTTTTGTAATTCTGAATCGCTTACCACATTCTCTGTCCCATAGGGATATGCAGCGTCATGATCTGGGAAAGTATAAAACCCTGCATTAGCCGCTATAGCCGTTTCTATGCGGGCATCTGGCATAAGCATGATCATACGGTGCACAAACTGTCCTCCAGCAGAATGACCGAAAATATCATAGGTGTCATTTGTCAAATCATTAACTGATTTGATCTGGTCGAAAATGTTCTCTATCACCGTATATGCCCATTCCTCTTTGGGGTTTTTGGTGCCAAAAAAAGTAAAGAGATTGCCCTCCTGATAATCGTTCGTGGTGTATTTAGCAAACTTGCTTTCGAATTCCGGGGCCAGTATGAGTAAGTTGTTTTCTTGAGCCACTGACACCCATGCGTCCAGATAATCATCTGCGTTTCTTCCACCTCCATGCATAACAAAGACAATTTTATCTCCGCTTTTCCAGGCTTCGGGTTTGTAGGTCCAAACCCGTATAGACTTTCTTTTACTTGCCTGATAGGCATACATGACAAAAGTGTCTTTTCCATCTAAGATGGGAGTGGGGCTGGTGACTTCTGGCCCCTTTGGTAATTTGTATAAATAGATATAGCCTGTAATACTCAAGATTACAAGAGATACAAAGCTGTAGACTAGGGCTTTCCTTAGAGTGCGTAAGAATTTGTGCATTAACAGAGCTTTTGGTTGAGATAAGAGAATTATACTATATCTCTCTTATAAGCTAAGGTCATGCCAAACTGTTAGTCTTTTGGGGTTGAGATCAAATTGGTGAAGAAACATCCACCAAGACCCCGTTGGGGTCCTTCAAGAGCATTCTTCTTTGTCCATAGAAGGTATCGTGTGGCTCGCTTATTATTTGGTATTCCTTTGAAGTTGCTCTTTGAAAAACATCATCAATGTTTTCTACCACAAAGGTTATATAGAACCCTTGTGGATTCTTCTGAAATTCATTCGGAATCAGCTCACTGGATTGTAAAATGATACCAAGCTCTAAAGACTTGTCGTTAGAAATTAGGTGTACAAACCAATCGCTATCATAGTCTATGTTGAAATCAAACAGACTTACATAGAAATCTCTACTTGTCTTTAAATCTTGAGAGCAGATATTGGTCATTAAACGGTTAATCCTTTCCATGGGGTTGAGCTATTTTAGTGTGCATGTAATTTTATTAGTAAGTTGAAAATTAGTGTTCTAGTTCCCCTTCACGAAGGATATTGCATCCACCTCCAATCTTCACCAGATCACTTTCGGGTTTTACAAGCAATTGTCCACCTCTTGCAGATGATTGATGAACACGAATTTCGTTTTTACCCAGCCTATTTGCCCAATAATCTCCAAGCACCGAATGAATAGAGCCTGTTACTGGGTCTTCATCGATTCCAATCCATGGGCAAAATGACCGCAATGAGATATCAAACGCTTCATTCGTGTTCTCACTCATAATGACAACTTCTTTGATACTATTAGAACTATCCAAAAGTTTTTGAAAGTCAGGACTTATTGAACTCACGGCTTGCTCATTTTCTAATTCAATAAAGAGTGATTCTAGTGCTGAGCAAAAGAAGTAGTCTTTAAAATCTGAGATGCCTAAGGCTTCGTTGACTGCTTGATTAATTTGGGTCTTTTCGGATTTTAGCTTTGGATAGTGTATGAACGTAGTTGTCTCTTCATACGAGTAGCTGAGAATGGTATCATCCTTTGTACGAAATCCCCGAGAATAGGAGTTGGCATTAAGGTGTGATAAGATAAAAGCAGCTCCTAAGGCACCATGACCGCAGGTCGGAATCTCGCCAGTGCTTGTGTAGAATCTTATTTCAAAATCTTCCTGAAGATGTCCCCTGATGAGAAAGACTGAAACTGGCATCATAAAGCTTAGGGCAATGGACTGCATCTTTTCTGTGGGAATAGGCATATCCAGTAGAACAACGGGAGTTGGATTGCCTTCCAATCCCTTTCCAATGAATGTATTGAGAATGAAGAAGTGGATTTTAGAGTTATGCATATCGGATCTAAAAATAGAGATCAATTTGCTTTTGGAGAAGCTTTCTCATTGATCCAGTTTAAGATTTGATCCAACTCATTAAGGTCTTTTAGCACATGTTTGGCGCCTGCGGTTTTTAGCTTATTATTCGCCTTGTAGTCTATGCCTATAAACCCAATATCCAGCTGGGAGGCTGCCTCCATGTCCCAGGTTCCGTCACCTAGATAGGTAATTGAATCAAAGCGCTTTAGACGAGATGAAACCAGAGACTGATCAATGGCCGATTTTATGATTTCAGATCGGTCAAAGTGATCACTGGCAGTAATGATTACCAGGTTATCTGGTACAAGCCCAATATGTTCGAGCTTCAGATAAGCACTCTCTTTCCAGCCTCCGGTGGCAAAGGCTATAGCATACTTTGCGGTTTGGTTAAGTATGGCTATGGCATCTCGAGCACCCGGGATTTCTGTGATTTCATTACTTCTTTGATGAAGGTTGCTGATAAACTGTTGTATCAATGTGTTGAGTTCTTCTGTATTTGGCCTTCTACCAAAGTGAATTGAGAATAGCTCATCTGTAATACCACTGTCAGTCACATGTTTGAAATCTTTCCAATCAGGGGTAGACAGGCTAAGTCCAAATATACTTTCAAAAGCTTCCACAAAACATTCGCCATCTACAATGACCGAATCTGCGATTGTTCCGTCAATGTCAAAGATCACCAAGTGCATTTTACCTTAATCTAAAGTCAAGTCTTAAGGCCATACGACTCTTTACGGGTCTTCCTCTTTCAATACCAGGTAGCCATTGCTTTGACAATTCTAATACCCGAATTGCCTCTTTGTCGCAGCCACTTCCAATACCAGAAATAACCTCAACGTTTGACACAAGCCCAAACTTATCTACTATAAACGTCATGTAGACAGAGCCTTCTACTTTGGCTTTTCTGGCTACTTTAGGGTATTTAAGGTTTTTTTGTAAAAACCGTACCCATTTCTTTTCTCCACCTGGATATGTAGGGACTTCTTGGAAAACATTATACTCTTTTGTGGAACCATCTTCATCGTAGCTGACCCCAGAGACGAGTTCACCATTTTGGTCGTATTCTTCTTCATAGTCGGCCTGCCCGGATTTTGTACCAATCCATTTGCCTACTTTTTTCCCATCCAAATATTCCCCTTTTTCCCAATACCTTCCATCGTCAAAAATTGGAGCATTGAATAGCCCTGAGGAATTACTGACTTGTTGATTGCCTAGGGAGTCCCATGAATTGATGAGCTTTGAAACGACAGAACCGCCCCCTTGAGCTCGCCTATTGATCCTTTCACCATCTTCGAAGATATATTCTGTCTCTGAGCATTTTTGACCATTTTGATACCATCTTGTGACAAAGCGCTGATTGTCGTCACCTGATGAACTTCTCTGTTCTTTGATTCTGCCATTTTTGTAGTACTTCTTATAGTTACCAGTGGAGTGATTGTCCAAATAGTCTACCTCAGCATATAGTGAATGGTCGGGATAGAATTGCCTGGTTAAGCCGTTTCTATTGAACCCATTGTTAAGTTCATAATAAGCGACCTCTGACTTGTTGTGGTCTGTGATTTTACCACCGGCATTTGTGTAGAATGTCGTATCCGTCTGACTTTTGGCAGTCAATGCCAACAGCACAAGACTGAATGTTAGTATAGTTTTGGTCATTTTGAACGATGAATGATCTGACCTGAAATTATAAAATTACCCTTGTATTTTAATCCATTTCAAAGCGTAAATTCTGGTAGCTGAATTAGTGATTAATAATAGACTTAGTATTAGAAGGCTACTATTTTCTAATCAATCATATTGTCAATTTCTTCTATTATATCCAGGCCATTTCTGTCTGCCTCTTTTGCTTGATCTAGATTAAAGGAGATACCTTTCTGCTTAGCGTATACGAGGCCGTTTGATATATTCTCCAAATTCCTACCTTCTAAGAATGTAAGCTCAAGGTCTGATAGGTCAGTTGGTATTTGGGATTTAAACAGAACAATGTATGAATGAACGACTCTGGGCATATCGACCTTACGAATTTTCATCATAAAGAGGCTAAAAAGGGAGGCAGGAGCTCCAACTGTTTTAATGGTCATATATAATCCAAGAACTGAAAATAGGCCGAATGAATTGAACAAGATTCTTAGGAGAGAAATAGCTCCAATTATTGCGAGAACATTTATGACAGTTTGATTCATGTTTTAACAGCTAATACCGTTTTGCCAGACAGTCCAATGTTTTATATGTGATACCTAAAAGAAATCAGTCCATTTCAAAGCGTAAATTCTGATGCACAGAATTCAGCTCTTGAAAGGTTTTGGAATTGTTTTGTGCCTGGGCTAAGGTCATTCCCTGTTCATATACTTTCAGTGCCTCTTTCTCTTCCTCAAATGCCTCTAAAAGCTGACCGGCCTGATAATAGGTAGGAAGATAATCGGCATGATGGACCAGTAATTCTTGGAAAATTTTTAAGGCTTCTTCCGGTTTTTCAGCAAGGTATTCACAGGCCAAACCATAGTGGTTAAAAGGATCTTTCGGATCTTCTTCAATATACTTTTTAAGTAAGTCTATTCGCGTTTGATTCATTCGGCCTACTCCGTTTTTATTTACTTGTTTATTGGCTATCTTCGGGGCAAATTTAGGCATCTAGCTTGTCTTTATTCGTCATTTGTCTGATTAACTGCTTTTAAGCTGAACCAGCATGACAATCATAGAGTTGATACTAAAATCATTAAATATTAAGCATGAACATATTAGTTTGTATCACACATGTTCCTGATACTACTTCACGCATTGCGTTTACCAATGACAACACCGAATTCGATAAGAATGGTGTACAGTTTATCATAGGTCCTTATGATGACTATGCCTTGGCAAGAGCTGTTGAGTTGAAAGAGCAGAACGGAGGGAAAATTACAGTATTGAATGTTGGTGAAGCAGATAGCGATCCAACCATCAGAAAAGCATTGGCTATTGGAGCTGATGAGGCCATTCGAGTGAATGCCTTTCCATCAGATTCATTTTTTGTGGCAAATCAGATTGCTGCCATTGCAAAGGAAGGAGATTATGATTTGATTTTGATGGGCCGTGAGTCTATCGATTTTAATGGAGGTATGGTGCATGGTATGGTAGGAGAGTTGTTAGGATTACCCTCATTCTCGCCTGTGATGCAGCTTGAAGTTGAAGGTGGTAATGCAAAGATTACCAGAGAGATAGAAGGAGGTAAGGAAAAACTAGAGGTATCACTTCCATTTGTAGCCGGTTGCCAAGAGCCGATCGCGGAATGGAAGATTCCTAATATGAGAGGAATTATGTCTGCAAGAACGAAACCATTGAATGTGGTGGAGCCTTCAGACGCAACAGTGCATAGTGCTATTTCCACCTATGAGTTGCCACCAGCGAAAGGAGCTGTAAAAATGATTGATGCCGACAATGTAAGTGAGTTGGTTGACCTATTGAAAAATGAAGCCAAAGTAATCTAAGAGATATGTCAGTTTTAGTATTTATAGAAACAGAAGACGGAAAGATTAAGAAATCTTCTAGAGAGGCGATTTCTTATGGTGCAGCTTTGGGTGATGTCACTGCACTGGCATTGGGTACTGTAAGTGCCGATGAGCTAGCCACTGCGGGCCAAAATGGTGCGTCAAAAGTATTACACGTTACAGATGAAAGGCTCAATGCCGGACTCATTCAGCCTTATGCCGAGGCCATTGCTGCCGCAGCAAATGAAACTGGGGCTGATGTAATAGTAACCGCTAAATCTTCCTTGGCAGATGCCGTAGTTGGAAGAGTATCGATGAAATTAGGAGCCTCATTGGTTTCTAATGTTGTCTCATTGCCTGATACATCAAACGGATTTCAGGTAAAACGAAGCATTTACACAGGTAAGGCTTTCGCTAACGTGAATATGACCACAGACAAGAAAGTCTTGGCAATCAAGAAGAATGCAGTAGAGATCAAGGAAGATGGTGGTGCGGCTTCAGTGGAAGCTTTTGGTGTAAGCCTGGATGACGGTCTTTTTGGGGCTAAGATCACCTCTACTGAGAAAGCGGAGGGTGATATCTTATTACCGGAAGCAGATATTGTGGTTTCTGGTGGTAGAGGCTTAAAAGGCCCTGAGAACTGGGGTATTATCGAAGACCTGGCCAAAACATTGGGTGCCGCTACAGGTTGTTCAAAGCCTGTTTCTGATATGGACTGGAGGCCTCACCACGAGCACGTAGGACAGACTGGTGTTAAGGTAAGTCCTACTTTGTATGTGGCGGTTGGTATTTCAGGTGCTATTCAGCACTTGGCAGGTGTCAATTCTTCTAAGTATATTGTCGTAATTAATAAAGACGAAGAAGCTCCTTTCTTCAAAGCTGCCGATTACGGTATCGTGGGAGATGCTTTTGATGTCTTACCTAAATTGAATGAGGCGCTGAAAGCAGCACAATAGCTTAGATTTTTTAGCATTGAGTAAGGTACAGATTGAAATTCTTGGGCTTTCTTCGAGCCAGTCCCAGACTACGGGTTCTTTTGCACTTGTATTGGGTGAGGTAGAGGGAGAAAGAAGGTTACCCATTATCATCGGCATGTTTGAGGCGCAGGCAATTGCGCTTGAAATAGAAAAGATCACACCAAACAGACCCATGACCCATGACTTGTTTAAGTCATTTGCCCATGGGTTCAACTTTGAGGTGACAGAGATTATTATCTCTGACCTCAAGGAAGGTGTTTTCTTTGCTAAAATTGTTTGTACGGATGGCATCAAGACGATTGAGGTCGATGCCAGACCGTCTGATGCAATTGCCATTGGTATTCGATTTGAAGTACCGTTTTATACACATGAATCTGTTTTGGCTGAAGCCGGAATAATTTTGACAGATGAGGAAGAACTGTTGGAAGAGGAGAGTGAAGAACCAATTCTTGTGTCAAAATCAGATGAACGACTCCAGGACTTTTCATTAGAAAAGCTCAATGAGATGTTGGACGAGGCATTAAATGCAGAAGATTATGAACGTGCTGCTAAAATCAGAGATGAGATAAATAAAAGAAGTTAATTAAAGTGAAGCCTTTGTTCATCTAATGAACAAAGGCTTTTTTATGCCCTGAAAAAATGGATATCATAAGAGCGATTATTGGCCTTTTAGTCTTAATAGGAATAGCTTATTTGCTATCTGGCAACAAGAAGGCGATTAGCTGGAGACTTGTAGGAGTAGGTATTGCCATGCAGGTGATTATTGCCCTGCTGATTGCAGAAGTCCCCTTTGTTAAGAGCATGTTCGACTTTGTAAGTCGTGGCTTTGTTTCCTTTTTGAGTTTTGCGCTGAATGGGGCAGAGTTTCTCTATGGTGATCTGGCAAAGAATAGTGATGCCGTTGAAGGGGTGAGTCATAGCTTAGGTTTCCTTTTTGTGTTTCAGGCCTTACCTACTGTGATTTTCTTTTCAGCCATTACAGCTGGGCTTTATTACTTAGGTATCCTTCAAAAAATCGTTTATGTATTTGCTTGGGTTATGGCCAAGACGATGCGCTTATCTGGCGCGGAGTCTATGTCTGCAGCCGGTAATGTTTTCCTCGGACAGACTGAGGCACCACTTTTGGTCAAGCCATTTATTGGGAAAATGACGAAGTCGGAACTTCTTTGTTTGATGACAGGAGGGATGGCGACCATTGCAGGTTCAGTACTCGGAGCCTATGTGTCTTTTCTTGGTGGAGGAGACCCGGAGCAACAGGCCAAGTTTGCTACTTATTTACTGAGTGCTTCTATTATGAACGCGCCAGCAGCCATACTGATGGCTAAAATCTTCCTTCCCGAACAGGAAGAGGTCGATGAGGAGTTGAAGGTAAACAAAGACCAGATAGGAGTTAACGTCATTGATGCTTTGGCAGGAGGTGCTAGTGATGGACTAAAACTGGCAGCTAATATCGGAGCAATGCTATTGGCCTTTATTGCTGTGATCTATTCTGTGAACTGGATTCTGGTAGATGGTATTGGCGAATGGACCGGCCTCAACGGCTTTGTGGTAGAGTCAACCAATGGCGTGTTTGATGGCTTCAGCCTACAATATATTCTTGGACAAGGCTTTAGGCTCTTTGCTTTTGCTATGGGTGTGGATTGGGCTGAGACGCTTCAAGTAGGAAGCTTGATAGGCCAAAAGACGGTGATCAATGAGTTTGTAGCTTACCTAAGCCTAGCAGAGATGAAGGAAGCTGGAGTACTCAGCCAAAAGGCTATTGTGATTTCAACCTATGCCTTGTGTGGTTTTGCAAACTTTTCATCTATTGCCATTCAAATAGGAGGAATTGGTAGTCTTGCACCATCCCGTCAGGGAGACCTTTCCAAACTAGGAATGCGTGCATTGATGGCGGCTACACTGGCTACTATGATGACAGCCACGATTGCCGGGGCTTTGTTTGGATAAACCCACTAAGAAGTGTGTTTCCAGAACTTGTCCATTTCAAGGTTCTTATAAGACTCGATCAAAACCCTGAGGTTTTCAGAGATTTCTATTAGAAGTATTTCATTTGCAAGGTCGGGTCTACAAGTCCAGATCCATGATAGTATTTCTTCTTGAAGCGGAGGAGAGTTGTCTGGAATAAACTCCATGTATTGATCACAAACCCCGATTGTGTTTGAATATAAGACTCCGACAGCTTCCATTCTCTGGTTGAAGTCGTCAAAATCGACAATGTCTGTCCATTGAACTTCATTTGGGACATTTTGGAGTATTTCCTCTAAGCTACCTTTCATGATCTATTATTTAATATCGTCAGTAAAGTGGCCTTTATGCTTGCCTTTGGCAAACTTCGCTTGGTTAAATTCCTTTGATTTGCCTTTCGGAATGCTCAGACTATGCCAGTCTTCAGCCAACATTCTACCTACATAAACTATCTGCCCAATATGGTAGGCATAGTGTGCAAGCTGTCTTAATGCAGCATCCATAATAGTATGGGCTTGGTTTCGGATGTAGATCTTCGTGTCAAAATTGTCCTCGTTTACAGCATCCAAAGCAGTAAAGAGGCAGGCCCAGCCTTCATTCCATTTACCCAGAAGCTCCTGCCGGTTTTTTATTATTGACTCAAATTCCTGGTCACGATTTCGCCATTCTTTTTCGCCATCGGAAGTCAGGAAGTCCGTCCACCGAGATAACATATTACCCCAAAGATGATTGACGGTAACAGCAATTGAATTACTGTTCTCATTGTACTCAAAGAAAAGATCATCATCGCTGACTTGAGCGAAGGTCCTTTCGCCTAGCGACTTATAATATTCGAATTGCTTTCTGATTCCCCGAAGGTCTGTGATTGGCATGGGCAGCACTTTTGATTCAGTCTTAATATAGCGCTTTCATTATTGCACCCTATACCATTGAGATCTTTTGAGTTGATAAACCGCGCAGTGACTACCTTCGAAATCCCGATGCTCCACAAATTCAAAGCCCATGCGCTCATAGAATCGAATGGCCTTCACATTAGTCACTAAAGGGTCAATCAATACTTTTGTCACTTCAGGTGGTGTGAAGCATCTTTCGATAGCCTGACGCATCATTTCAGTTCCATAACCTCTATTCAGGTCCTTTTGCTCACCGATCCAAATGTCAATTGCCCTTAAATTCTGTTCAATTTCTCCCCAGTAATGGGTGTCTTCCAAATAAGGATCTATGATTTGAATAAAACCGAGAGGACGTCCATCCAATTCTGCCATGAGTTGTTCTCGCCACTTTGGGAACTGTCGAAGTTCATGAGCCCAATCCCAATCATCATCCGGATCTGCATCAATCACATGTTGTTGTTTATCCCAATGCAATAGGATTTGCAGATCGTCAATGTGAGCAGCCCTCAATGTGATACCCTGAGCCATTGCGTATTCTATCTATTTTCGATCAGATCAAAGTATTCCATTACACACTTTTCGGTTTGTGATGCCAAATTTATCTCTTCTCCATACAATGAAGATCGAAGTTCTCTATAGAGCTTTACAGACTTCCTTAGGGAAGCGAGGAGAGCAGCTTTGTCATAGACAGGGACTGTAGATTTAAGGCTTGAAAAACCCTCATTGGTTAGGGTGGTTTCAGCTTTTCTGACGCCCCTTGGTTGATTGCCATGCTTAATATGGAGCAATGGGCCAAATACCACCATTCTCATAAAAGCAGAGAAATCAAATGCCTCTAAGTATTCACCTCTACCAATCTTTAAAAGTGCATAATGTATCCAGGTCCAAAATCTATCTTCGATCCATTGATAGTCTGGATAAGGAAACTTGGCTTCGGATTGATTGAGAATCTTTTGAAGTGTTCCATTGCTGTCTATCAGCAAGGTGGGGTCCTCAACCCTTGATTCAAATTCATCTTGTGTCAGGAATTTAATATCAACATGAAGTAATGGGTCATCATACAGACAGATAAGAACTCTGGGTTCACCTACATGCTCACCTGTAAATCCATTAAGAAGTTTGCCCAACTTAGAGGCATAATACATCATTTTGGACTTGTCATGAGATACCTTGTCCTTGGTTACCAAAATAAGGTCCAGATCTGAATACTCATCCAGTTCATCTGTCAACCAAGATCCAGCCACGGCCAGGCCAATGACAGTGGAGTCTTCCTTAAGAATCTTCTGTGCTTTCTGGGCAAATGCTCTTTGAATCATAATGGTTAGTACGGATTAAAAAATTAGCGTATTAACGACCTAAATCAGTTAGGGTTACATAAAAGAACAAAAGCCTCAGTATTACTACCAAGGCTTTTATGATTCTTTCGGTTTCAATCCTTACTTATCCCATCGCAATGTCTTGCTTGGTAAATGGAATTTTATAGACTCTTCTACCTGTAGCTCCGGCAATAGCATTGGCTAATGCACCACCTGCCGGTGGGAGAGAAGGCTCACCCAATCCAGTCGGGTCATTAAGGCTTTCTACAAAGTGAACATCAACTTTAGGAGCTTCTTTTGTTCTGATCAGTCTGAACTTATCGAAGTTGGCCGCTTGGGGTGCACCATCTACAAAGGCAAAGTCTCCATACATGGCATGGCCAATTCCATCAACAACACCGCCCTGAATCTGGTTAATAGCAGCTTCTGGGTTAATGACAATGCCACAGTCAACCGCGGCAGTCATTTTAGTGATTTTAGGTTGACCATTTTCAGTGACTACATCAGCTACTTCTGCCACGTAGGTGTTATGCGAATAATAACAGCTAAAACCTTTGCTTACTCCGGCTTCAGGATTACTCCAGTTACCCTTTTCAGCGGCCAGCTTAATTACTCCAATCATCTTCTCAGGTTCGTAGTCAATTGAGCCAACAGGATTTGACTTTGCTCGCTCTAGAATGTCTAACCTCACCTGTACGGCATCCAGATTCATCTCTTTAGCCAGCTCATCGAAGAAACTTTGCTCAGCAATTGCCAGGAAGTTAGTAATTGGTGCGCGCCAAGCCCCTGTAGTAATATTACTGTTGAGGTTATGCGACTCTATCCTATAGTTTTCAATTCCTCCTGCAGGGAACCAGTTCTCACGGGTAGCATTACCCATTTGAATTCCTGCACCTGTTAAGTGGTAGCCCGTAATCTTGCCATCCTTATAAGCAGCTCTGAACTTATACTTTGATGCGGGTCTATAGGTACCGGCCATCATATCATCTTCTCGGGAGAACTGTACCTTAACTGGTTTTCTGATTTTGTCAGAAATAGCAGCGGCCTCCAGAGCAAAGTCTCCATAAAGTCTTCTACCAAAACCACCACCCATACGGGTCATTTCGCAAGTAATAGTGGATCGTTCTCTTTTTAATAAACCAGCTACTCTTCCTTGGGTCCAATCTGGTGTCTGAGTTGGCCCAGCTAACTCAACCTTGTCATCCGTTACATTGGCAAAGAAGTTCATCGGTTCTAAGGTGTTGTGGGGTAGGAAAGGAGCTTCATAAGTTCTTTCCATTGTTCCATCAGCGTCTGCAAAGGCCTTTCTGATGTCACCATCTGATCGTTTCAATGATTCACCATTTGAGACATTCAGCAACCTGTTCAATTCACGATCGTGGGCTGTTGTGCTTTCCAGCCTGGAAGACCTTTCCCATTCTGCTTGCAATGCTTTTTTGCCTTTGAAAGCCGCCCAGGTATTGGTTGCGATAACGGCAATTTTCTCACCCCTGATGGCTCTTTGGTCTGGTCGTTCATTGTCGTCAAAAGTGATAACGTCTAAAACACCATTGACTTTACGGGCTTCGCTATCATCAAAAGACTTCAGTTTGGTGCCGAAAGCGGGTGGTCTCATCACAGCAGCATAGACCATTCCTTCTGCAGTATAGTCAACTCCAAAAAGAGGTTTACCTGTGACAATATCATCCATATCAACATTGGTCTTACTCTTGCCAATAATTGTGAAGCTTTTTGGATCTTTCAGGGGTACTTCTTCCGGAATGGTTTCTCCAACTGCCTTGGATGCTAATTCACCATAAGAAAGTTTCTTTCTTCCATTCATCACGTAGCCATCCTTGGTCGTTAGCCCCGCTGCATCAATTTCCCACTCTTTGGCGGCAGTATTGATCATTAGTTGTCTGGTGGTGGCACCAACCATTCTCAAGCTTGCCCATCCCTGACGGATAGATTGGCTTCCCCCTGCAACTTGTCTTTGAAAGGAGGTACTATTTAAAGGTGCTTGTTTTACAATGACATCTTCCCAAGCAATGTCCAGCTCTTCAGCTATGATCATCGGCATAGATGTTTTTACATTCTGTCCAATCTCTGGATTGGGAGACATTATTGTCACTTGACCATTGTCTGCAATGGAAAGGAAGGCATTCATATCAAACCACTCTTTTGGGGCGGCCTTTTCAGCTTCCATTGGGTTACAACCCCATGAGAAGCCAATCATTAAGCCACCACCTGCTAGTGCTGAGGCTTTCAAAAATGATCGTCTGTTGACTTGTGTTTTTACTATCGTCATCTTGCTAATCTTTAAGGTTATAGTTGCTCAGCAGCAGTAGTTATAGCGGCTTTGATTTTGTTATAAGTACCACAGCGGCAAATATTACCGTGTGTAGCATCTTCAATTTCCTGGTAAGAAGGGCTGGAGTTTCTATTGAGTAGTGCAGCCGCATTCATGATTTGACCCGCCTGGCAATAGCCACACTGAGGAACGTCATGCGCTTTCCAAGCTTCCTGCAATGGATGGTCCCCATTTTCGGATAGTCCTTCAATAGTAGTTATATCACTTTCTCCAACAGCAGAAACAGGAATTTGGCAAGACCTTACGGCATTGCCATTTAAGTGAACAGTACACGCACCACATTGACCAATGCCACAGCCAAATTTGGTGCCTTTCATATCGAGCTCGTCCCTTAGTACCCAGAGCATTGGGGTATCAGCATCGGCCTCTATAGCGCGAGCCTCTCCGTTGATTTTAATATTGTATGATGCCATAATGGATTGATTAGACTTGAATTTGAATAAAAGATAAGTGTTAATACGCCAAAATCATAGACTATATCTACGAGTGGGTTTGACTTTGGTGATTTATAGACGAAATACGAGGTTTGCTCGATGAGTGAAATCCCAAGATCAAAGTATGAAAAAACTGGTTTTCTATTATAAAACTTTGATTCACAGCCATTACAAGTCACTTTTTTGGCTGATGATATCAGAAAAATGCTTTGTACACCAGAATGCAAATAGTGTCTTTTTCATTCGTTAACTTGGTATCGATTTCACCTAAATACAATACTATGAATCAACCTAAGCATGCCAAGTGGGCAGGAGTTTTTGTACTACTCCTATCGCTCAGTTTCACAGTATACGCACAAGAAAACAGACCCCTACGTAATATCCTTTCTGACATCATGTCTGAGTCAGAATCTTACGAAGAGTATAAGGTAATTAAGACTTCTAAACTGCTGAATTTTAGGACAGCCATGATAGACAGCATTAGTGCCTATCAGCTACAGATTAAGAACCTTGAGATGTCATCAATCGAAACAAAGGCCGAACTCAAAACCATTCAAACGGAGCTCTCTTTGATCAAAGAGAAATTGCAAATCAGCCAAGATCAAAATGCACGAATTGGTTTTTTAGGCTTATCGGTTCGAAAAGGTTTTTATAACGCACTTGTTTGGTCCCTCATTGCCTTATTGACCACCATTGTAGTGGTAGTTTACACACGTATCAAGCATGTATGTAGTGTTGTTAAACGGGTCAAATCAGCCTACTCTAAAATTGTGGAGGAGTATCGACATCAGCGTTTTCAGGCTACTGAAAAGCAAATCACCCTCAGAAGAGAATTACAAACTGCTCTCAACAGACTTGAATCTTTGGAGAGTGGAGTAGAACAATAAAACAATTAAGATCATTAGTAGTGTCGAAGATGTGGTTAATCCTACATCAAAAAAGCCTGTTCAGACGGAACGGGCTTTTTTTGTGCATAAAAAAACCTGTTCGTAAAGAACAGGTTCTAAATGTCAAAAGGTCATCAAGCAATTACTTGTAGTCTTCTCTGGGTTTTGGTGCCCCTGCCATGATCTCGTCATTGGCATAAGACTCAAACTTGCTGAAATTAGATTGGAACATTCTGGCAAGCTTATTCGAAGTTTCGTAAAAGCCATCATCATTCTTCCAAGTTTCTCTAGCACTTAAAATTTCACTAGGTACATCTGGGCAAGTCATTGGTATTTCAGCGCCAAAAATTGAGTGCTTTCTGTAACCAACATTATCTAATACTCCTGAAAGGGCTGCAGAAATCATGGCTCTGGTATATCTGAGCTTAATTCGAGAACCAACTCCATACGGACCACCAGTCCAGCCTGTGTTGATTAACCATACATTAACTGAATGCTCCTCCATTTTCTTACCTAACATTTCTGCATACGCGGTAGGGTGAAGTGGCATAAAAGGAGCACCAAAACACGCTGAGAATACCGGCTGTGGTTCTGTTACGCCTGCTTCAGTACCTGCTACTTTTGAGGTGTAGCCCGAAATGAAGTGGTACATAGCCTGCCCCTTATTCAACCTCAAGATTGGAGGCATAACTCCAAAGGCATCACAAGTTAGAAAGAAGATATTTTTAGGGATCCCGCCAATTGAAGGCTCGGCAATGTTGTTGATATGGTGAAGCGGGTAGGAGACACGCGTGTTTTCTGTTACCTCAGTATTTGAATAGTCAACATTTCTTGTGCCTGGGTGGAACCTTGTATTTTCTACAATTGCACCATACTTTATCGCTCTATAAATATCTGGTTCGTTTTCTTCTGTTAGGTCGATCGCTTTAGCATAGCAACCACCTTCAAAGTTGAAAACGTTCTTGGATGTCCAGCCATGCTCGTCATCACCAATCAATAGTCGGTTAGGATCAGCAGAAAGGGTCGTTTTACCCGTCCCAGAAAGTCCAAAGAATACGGCTGTATCTCTTTTCTTAATGCCCATGTTTGATGAACAATGCATTGGTAAGACACCGTCTTCGGTTGGTAATAAGAAGTTTAAAACCGAGAAAATGCCTTTTTTCATTTCACCAGAATACTCCGTTCCTCCAATAAGGATCATTCTTTTGGTGAAGTTCACTATGGCAAAGTTTTCCTGTCTTGTGCCGTCAGTCTCAGGATCTGCCTTAAACTCTGGACAGCTAATGATCGTGAAGTTTGGATCGAAATCAGGAAGCTTATAAGCCTCAGGTCTGATGAACATATTATAGCAGAAGAGATTGTGCCATGCCATGGTGTTTACTACCCTTAGTTTCAGGCGGTGTGTCTTATCTGCACCAGCATAAGCATCTCTTATGTAGACTTTTCGGTCCTCAAGATGAGCGATCATCTTATTATAAATCTTATCGAATGACTCAGGAGAAATTCCAATATTGATATCACCCCACCAGACCTTTTCTTCTGTTGATTCATCTCTGACAATGAATCTGTCTTTAGGTGAACGTCCAGTGAATTTACCAGTGTCGCACATCAATGCGCCTGTGTCTGTCAGATTTCCTTCACCATTTTTAATGGCCTCTTCTATGAGTTCAGTTGGCCCAAGGTTCCAGTGTGCTTCTTTAACTTTGATTCCGGCTGTTTCAAGCCCAGCCTTGTTGGATTTTATTCCAGTTTCTAGCATGATTTTTGGTTAATTTTCTCTCTTTGTGAAAACGATTGCAAAAGTAAGTATTGAGAATGTAAATACCTTTTAAATCAACCTGAAATAAGGCTTAATGTTCGACTTTTTGATCAACGGAACTTGGATACAAGATAGGACTGAGACCATTTGTTGAAATACGATTTGTAAAATGCTTTCACTCATGTTAGATTCAAAGGTTATTCTAAAACGAAAAATTCAACTATGTCAGATCAGAAGACGATTTGGGGTCACCCCAGAGGGCTAGCCACACTTTTCTTTACGGAAATGTGGGAACGGTTTAGCTACTATGGTATGCGGGCTCTTCTTATTTTATTTATGGCCACTGCTGTTACGGAAGGTGGTTTAGGTTTTGATGATAAAACCTCTGGAGCCATTTATGGCCTCTATACCATGGGTGTGTATTTGCTAGCACTACCTGGTGGTTGGTTAGCCGATCGTTTGTTTGGTCTTAAAAAGTCGGTTTGGTACGGAGGTATCATTATTGCCCTTGGCCACTTTACCATGGGAATACCTGGAATAATGCAGCTCTTTTCCGGAGCAGCAGAGAAAGCCGAGTTGACTGCCCTAGATACAAATGCCTTTTTTCTGGGTCTAATTCTTATTGTGATCGGTACTGGTTTACTGAAACCTAATATCAGCTCGATTGTAGGGCAACTCTATGCTCCTGGCGATAGTAAAAGGGATGCAGGTTTTTCGATATTTTATATGGGTATAAACATAGGAGCCTTTGCTGCCCCGTTACTGACAAGTGCAGTTGCAGAAGTGAATTGGCACCTTGGATTCGGCCTTGCTGGTTTTGGTATGGTCTTAGGACTTATTCAATATAAACTCACCTCAAATAGTCTTTCGGATGTAGGAAATGCTCCGGTTATTGAAACACCTGAAGAACAAGAATCTCAGAGTAGTCTGAAGAAGGCAACCACGGCAATTGTGGGTGTCATAGGCATTCTGCTAGTGCTAATGTTTGCCGGTATTATCCCAGTAAATGCAAGTGCCATCGCTAATATTTCAGGTGTCGTCATAGCTATCGTGGCCTTTTCTTATCTGGGTTATATTATCCTTTTGGGCAAACTGGAAGCAAGCGATCGAAAGAAGGTGATTGCCATGGGTATTGTCTTTGTCTTCTCAGCCATCTTCTGGTCGGGCTTTGAGCAAGCTGGATCTACACTGAATTTATTTGCAGAGCGATTTACTGACCGATCGATTTTCGGTTGGGAAATGCCTGCTGGTTGGTTTCAGTCGGTTAACTCAACCTTTATTATCCTTTTTGCTCCGTTCTTTGGAGCCATGTGGATTTGGCTGGCCAAGAGAAATTTAGAACCGAGTTCACCCTTGAAATTCTTCTTCGGATTGTTTGGTGTGGCGGCTGGTTTCTTCGTGATGTATTTTGCAGCTAAAATTGCTGCTTCTGGAGATATGGCAGCACCTACTTGGTTGATCTTTACTTACCTTTTTCATACATGGGGAGAGTTGAGTTTAAGCCCGGTAGGCTTAAGTTTGACAACCAAATTGGCTCCTAAAGGCTATCAGGGACAAATGATGGGGATTTGGTTCCTTTCTGTGTCGCTCGGAAATCTATTGGCCGGATTGATTGCTGGAGAAGCGAGTGGAGGAGATGCTGAAGCCTTAGCTAATATGCCTTCTCAGTATATGACTATTGTGCTGACTACTTTTGGGGCAGCCTTGCTTTTACTAGCATTTAACAAACCACTGAGGAAACTCATGGGGGATGTACATTAAAGATTTTAAGCCTCGACTTTGTCGAGGTTTTTTTATACCATTTTAATCCTAATCAATATGAAATGTAATTTGAAGAAACTCGGCAGTTTGCTCTTGTTGCTCTTGTTTGTTACAACAGCATGTGACTTGTCGGTCGACTCGTCATCTGATGAATTTAGCATCGATTTTAAGAAGTACACCCTAGAGAACGGTCTCGAAGTAGTTTTACACCAAGATACTTCAGATCCAATGGTGGCAGTAGCTGTACTCTACCATGTAGGTTCTAACCGAGAGAAGGTCGGCAAAACGGGTTTTGCTCATTTCTTTGAGCATATGTTGTTCCAAAATTCTGAGAACGTGGGGGCAGGTAACTTCATCAAAAATATGAATGATCTGGGTGGCTCTTTCAATGGGGGAACATGGACTGATGGTACAGTTTATTTTGAAACAGTACCTAGTGATGCACTAGAACAAGTACTCTGGATGGAGTCTGACAGAATGGGCTTTTTCATCAATACTGTTTCAGAATGGGGACTTGAAAACGAGAAACAAGTTGTCAAGAATGAAAAGAGACAAGGAGTTGATAACAGACCTTATGGTCACAAAGAGTATGTTCAACTAACAAACCTTTATCCTGAGGGGCACCCTTATAGCTGGGATGTTATTGGTAGTCTGGAGGATCTTCAAAATGCCACTATTGATGACGTAAGAGAGTTTTATGAAAAGTGGTATGGAGTTAACAATGCCACCCTTGTGATAGCGGGAGATATAGATGAGTCAGATGCTGAGGCTCTGGTAGAAAAGTACTTTGGAGAATTGGAGCCAAGAGAGGAGGTTGCGACAATTGAGCCTATGCCGGCTGTGCTGACTGAAAATAAGTTACTTTTCCATGAAGACAAGTTTGCCAATCTTCCTGATTTAGAAATGGTATGGCCAACAGTAGAAAAGTACCACCCTGACATGTGGGCACTTGATCTTCTGGGGCAAATATTGACTGACGGAAAAAAGTCAGCTTTATATAAAGTGATCGTGGAGGAAAAGAAACTGGCACCGTCTGTTTTTACTTTTAATAGTTCCAACGAGATCGCAGGGACATTCAAACTCGGAGCACGGGCTTTTGATGGTACTAACTTGAATGATTTGAAAGCTGGTTTTGATGAAGCTTTTAAGCGGTTCGAAACAGAAGGGTTCTCGGATGCTGATTTGGAGAGGATTAAGATTGGCTTGGAAACCGGTGTTTATAACTCAGCCTCAAGTGTATTCAATAAAGCATATCAACTGGCTGATTATAATACTTTTGCCGGTGATCCCGGGTATATAACCACCGACCTAAAGAACAGCTTGGCTGTTACACGCCAAGACATTATGCGGGTCTACAACCAATACATTAAAGGCCAGAATTTCTTAGCGACCAGCTTTGTACCAGTAGGGCAAGGGGATTTAATACTGGATGGTTCGATAAAGGCATCTGTCGTAGAAGAAGCCATTGTACAAGGTGCGGAAGGTAACCTCGACAAGTATGAAAAGGACGTTGAGTTTGTGAAAACGGCATCGAAAATCGATAGGAGTACTGCTCCTCCATTGAAAGGAGAGCTGAGTTTTACTCCACCGTCTATCTCGAAGGCATCGTTAGCCAATGGGATGAACGTACTACACATTTATCAAGATGAGCTGCCTATGGCACAGTTCAGCATCCGTATCAAAGGAGGAATGCTATTAGATCAGCCAGAAAAAGTTGGCACCTCAGCATTATTGGATAATATGTTGATGGAGGGTACGGCTAATAAAACTCCTCAAGAACTTCAAGAGGCGATTGGCCAATTGGGCGCAAATGTTAGAGTATTCACTTCTCAAGAGTACATGACCATTTCTGGCAACTGCTTGGCTAAGAACTATGACAAGGTACTTGCCTTGGTACATGAGGTGATTACCCAACCACGCTGGGATGAAACTGAATTCGAGAGAATCAAAAGCTCTGCATTGAATTCGATCCAACAACGCAACGCCAATCCCAATGCAATTGCTTCAAAAGTTTTCAATAAAGTCTTGTATGGTGAAGATCATATCTTCGCAAACCCGGTTTCTGGAACGGCAAGTTCTGTGAGCGGAATTACTTTAGATGACTTAAAGGCTTATTATAACACTAACTTTTCTCCATCTATCGCTTCTTTTCATTTTGTAGGCGCTATTAGTGAAGAAGATGTAGTCAGGTCTCTTGATATATTTAATGACTGGGAGCGCAAAGAAGTAAGCTTCCCTTCATACGAAATCAAGGCACCTTCATTAGATTCTCGCATTTACTTTGTGGATTACCCTGATGCAAAACAGTCGGTTATCAATATCGGACGTGTGAGCATGGAGGGCGATAATAGTGACTATGCTGCAGCTACTATGGCTAATTATAAGTTGGGGTCAGGTTCTGGTTCTATCCTCTTCAAGAAGCTGAGATTGGAAAAGGGTTATACATATGGTGCCTTTTCTAACTATTCAAGAAAGCAGAATGGCACTGCATTTACCGCAGCTTCAAGCGTGAGGAGTAATGTAACAAAAGAGTCAGTAGAACTTTTTAAAGAGATTTTGGATAACTACGGCACAGAGTTTTCTGAGGAGGATATGAACTCGACCAAAACTTCCATTCTTCGAAGCAATACACAGTCTTATGAGACTTTAGGTAGTCTTGTAGGAATACTACAGAACATTTCAACTTATGACCTTCCTTTGGATTATGTACAACAAGATGAGGCAACGCTCAAGTCAATGGACGCAACTGAGGCGAAAAGATTAATTGCCGAATACATGAATCCTGATAAGTTGATCTATGTAGTTGTGGGAGATGGCAAAACACAACTCAAAAGGTTGAATAACGTGGGGCTAGGAAAACCGGTTTTGGTCAACAAAGACGATGAAAGTTTAGTCATCAAGAAATAGGATAGTAGTTCTTAAAGAAAAGCTCTTTCTGTATAGTAAAGAGCTTTTTTTATGCCTTAAGCTTCAGCCTATGATCTTTTTTACTGTGTGTTGTAATTCCGGAACAACTAACTCTTCAAACCAAGGGTTCTTGCGCATCCAAATGCCATTTCGAGGTGAGGGGTGAACAAGGCAGAAGTGTTCTGGTAAATAGGTTTTAAAGTTCTTGACCGTTTCTGTCAAAGTTGATTCAATACGGTCGCCTAAATAATACTTCTGGGCATACTGACCGATCAAGAGGGTTAGTTTGATGTTTTTGAGATGATCAAAGATCTTTGTATGCCATTCTGGGGCACACTCCGGTCTTGGCGGAAGGTCTCCCGACTTACCCTTTCCAGGATAACAAAACCCCATGGGTACTATTCCAAATAAATCTGTGTCATAGAATTGATCATCTGTTACACCCAGCCATTTTCTTAGGTTTCTCCCAGAGGCATCATCCCAGGGAATTCCAGAAGCATGTACTTTGGTTCCTGGCGCCTGGCCAATGACAAGAATCCGTGATTTCTCACTCAGCGAGACCACTGGATTGGGCTCATGCGGAAATTTACCTTCACAAATGCGACAGGCTTTAATATTTGCTAATAGAGTAGTGAATGATGTGCTCAATTAGAATCAACTTGTTTTCGTTGCATCGCAAATAAACGAAATGACAACAGAAAGATTAGGAATAAAAGAGAAGCAGCAGTGTAGAAAGTTATGTTGCCGACACTTCCATATAACCAACCACCGATGAGCAGGCCTAAAATACTGGCAAGGCTACCCGCACTATTGGCTACTCCCTGAACAGCACCTTGCTGCTCATTTCCCGCATATTTGGACAATAGTGAAAGGAAAGAAGGCCACATCAGACCATTGCCCAGGGCAAAGAAGGCCAGGGCACTGTAGGTCAGTACTACGTTAGTGGAACCAATCAATAGAAAGTTTCCAACCAACAACAGACTACCTATGGCAATGAGTAACTCATCAGAAGTGCGTTTAGAAAGCTTACTAAGCAAGGGGCCTTGAACTAGAATCAAGAGGCCACTCATAACAGAAAAGAATATACCCAGTTCGAAAGCGGTCCATTCTAACACCTTAAGCGCGTGCATTGGAAATGAGACATAGAAGAAACTAAAGCCTAGAAATGGTGATAAAATAGATTAAGAGAAAAAAGGAATATGCTTGACTTTTAACACTGCCTTCAAACCTTTGTCCGGACAATCCTTTACTTCATAACAGTCTTTTTGCTCTGTAGCGAAAAGCTTGCTCAGTTTAAACCGTTTCAAATCGGGCTTAACCAAATCAGGCTTGGATTCTGGAAGTCTGAACCAAATCACGTACAACGCAACCACAGAAATAAGCATTGCTGCCCCAACAGGTATGGCCTCTTTGAATTGTGTAGCACCCAGAAGGCCAGCAATGGTAGGACCAAGGATAAACCCAAGACTAGATGACATGGCCATTTTCCCAAAGTTGGCTTTTCTGGTTTCATCTGTAGAAACGTCAGATAAATATGCATTGGCCACTGAAATGTTACCTCCTGTAATGCCGTCTAATGCCCTGGCAGCAAAGAGTACTATGAGTGGAACGGTCAACGCAAAACTACCAATGGCAGTGCTTTCTGCTTCCCACAATACCGTTTTAGGAACGAAGAGGGCAATCATAAATATTGCCCATGCTAACAAGGTGCCAGCCTGACTTAGAAATAGAATTCTTTTTCTTCCATACCGATCTGACCATCGACCCAGAACCGGTGCGCCAAAGAATTGGAAAGCTGGGTATACTGAGCCCATAATGCCATAGATAAACTCGTTACCACCAAAATCATTCACTAAGAACACTAGAAAGGGCAAAACAATGCTATAGCCCAATGTTCCAATGAAGTTGACGGTCAACACCGGGAATAAGGTAGGTTTTGCTTCTACAGACATCAGATTAGGTGCTTTAAGGACGATACAGGCTTTATTTCGATGGGCTCATTGCTGACTGGTTGTAATTCTAAATCCCACCAACTTGTGCTGTGCCACTGCCCTAATTTAAAGCCGACATTTTTCATTTCACCAATATGCCTGAAGCCCATACTTGAATGAAACTGGATACTTGCATCATTGGGAATAGTGATGACAGCAATGGCTTTTCCAAAACCCATGAATCTGAGTAATTCAAGGAGCTTCGAGTAGAGATCACGGGCAATGCCTTGTCTCTTGAAATCTGGGTGTACATAAACCGTTACTTCCTGGTTCCATTGGTAAGCCTGCCTGGACCTATGGCTTGTACCATAAGCATAACCTATAATTTGGCCATTAACTTCGGCTACAAGCCATGGGGATTTTGAAGAATATGTATTGATTCGGTCTACAAAAGTAGAAATAGTTGGTACCTCTACTTCAAATGAAGTAGCTGTCTCAAGTACAATGGGTGAATAGATGCTCAACAATGCAGGTGCGTCTGATGGTTGCACAAATCGAATGTTGATAGAGGACATAAACCAATTTAAAAAAAATCATTTAATGGAAGCGCAATAAGGTCAATTGACATACAGGCATTAATGATAGGTACCTTTTCCATGAAACTTAATGCGCTGTAGAAACAGCGATTTTACTTCATGAACTTTGGAGGTGTATTATGCTTAGATTTATTTATCTAAATTGCTCGGTACCGTATATAAATCTAAGCCATTTGGCGTGACATTTATATAATGATTATCATCTATCCAAAAAGTGTTATGCTTGCTTTCTGGTTCAGATAGAAGTAGTTGCCCGGATGGGTTGCTGGCACTAAACCAATAAAACCCATCATTAGCACCATAAGATTTATCATGAAACTGTTGGTAAATTATAATTGGCTTTTCAGCAGGATTTTTTCCATTAACCACTGACATCGATTTTCGTTGCTTCTCAGGTTCTTCAAGAATGATATTTCCATTTTCATATACTACTAATTTTTGAAAGCTGAAAAAACCATTGTCTTCGAAATGATAAAGGGTTCCTTGTACCTGCTCCTTCACATCATCATAGGCTATAATGTTAAAGTCTTGCTCACCGGCCAAGTCAAATTCTTGTAAACCGGAGTTTGGTAATACACGAGTATTACCTAGCCAAATATGGTCTATTCTAGGTTCTCTCATCCTGAAAAAGTCAAAACTGACTTCAGTTAACTCATCATTAGTAGTGTTGATATGATAACAGTTCAGGTCAGCAGACAAATAGGGCCGTGCTACTAGTATTCGATCATTAACTACCCTTGAAAAACGCCCATAACCATAAGATACTTCAGTTATCCTTTTCTCTTCTTTGGTCAATAAATTTTTACGCACTAACAGTGCTGAATCTGAGGTGAGAAATTTATCTCCATCATACTTAGTCACATAATAATACTCATGGTTAGAAATAGCGCGGATGTCACTTCCTCTAAAGCTTTCTTCTAATAAATTATTTTCTCTGGTCCGCAAATTGTAACTATATAGCCGAGCATCAGAAATACCATCGGAGGGATGAATCGAGTAAAAAAAAGTAGACCCATCAGGAGAAAGGTCATATTCGTATAGATAGTCATCGAATGCAATTAATTGCTCACTTTGAATATCATTTACATACCGGTGTGTATAGTTAAGTACAGGTATCTGATAAATAGTATCATTATACTCTCTTCTAACCTCAAGTAATAGATCAATTTCATTTTGAGGAAAGGTGTGCTCTATATTGATCGTTAGCAAAGACCTGTTAAGTGATTGTGGAGTAAGAACTGTTAACTCGCTGGTATCTTGTGTTGAAGTGATATAAACCCTTGCCGTCTGTTGAAAGTCGCTATCATTCAAACGAATGTCAAGTCTGTCTTTCCCTTTTACTAATAGACGAAAAGGAATACTCTCATCTATTTTGACAGGGTTCATGTTTTCTGTAATTGGCTCAATTTCCTGTTTCTGACAGGCCCAAAACAAACAAATAAGTATACTGAGAAGAAAATAGCGTCTAATCTTTGGCATAATGATCTTTCTGGTATTATGACTAAATTAAAGTAAACTGATTCATGAAATTAAGCAATAATTGTACCGTAATTGTTTCTCTTTGTAAAAGGCTGTTTGTCTGATCACGAAGAGAATAATGATATCTTCGCCAAAAAATCTGTGGCATGGAGACCATTGACTTAGTCTATATTGTTGATTTGGCAGGAACATGTGTTTTTGCCATCAGTGGTTGGTTGCTGGCTTCAAAAAAACAGCTGGATTTTTTTGGTGCTTCAGTGATTGCATTCGTAACGGCAATTGGTGGTGGCACAATTCGAGATCTATTGATTGGCAGTCAACCAGTTGGATGGTTACAGGATGTCAATTACCTGATGGTCATTGGTTTGGGAATACTTGCTGGTATGTTTTTTAGGAGAGTTTTTGAAAGATTAAGAAAGACCATGTTTCTCTTTGACTCCATAGGAATTGGGCTCTTTACTATTTTAGGTATACAAAAAACTTTGACCCTTGGACTGCCTCCAGTGGTAGCATTGATTATGGGCACAATTTCAGCTGTTTTCGGAGGAGTGCTTCGAGATACTTTCGTGAACGAAATTCCTCTGATTTTCAGGAAGGAGATTTACGCTACTGTTTGTCTTGCAGGTGGAGGGCTTTACCTTTTGCTCGAGCAAATCAATATTGATCCGGGGGTTCAAATGATCCTTACTATTTCTTTTATTATCGCTATTAGAATCTTAGTGGTTGTAAAGAACTGGTCTTTACCTTCAGTCAAGTGATCATCTATTCATAGACCACTTTGTCGGATGATTCAAACCATTGTGCATACATCTCCATGTGAATGGCTTCCACACGATTGCGTTTTACCTTTAGTGTAGGAGTTAAGAGCCCGTTGTCTACTGACCAATCCTCCTTCATAATGATCGCTTTTGCTATTTTTTCAAACTTCTCTAAGCTTGGGTTTAATCCATTAATGGTGTTTTGAAGAGATTCTTCCAGTTCAGCTTTGCTTTTTGGCTTGCCCAGCTCAGAGACTACAATGAGGGCGATCGGTTGAGGAATTCCCGTACCAACCACACAAACCTGATCGATATCTCCATTCTTAAGAAGTTCCAATTCAATAGGGGCGGGGCTAATATATTTACCCTTGTCTGTTTTAAACTGATCCTTGACCCGACCAGTGATCGATAGAAATCCGTCATGATCAAACTCTCCGATATCTCCCGTCTTTAAAAAGCCATCATCCGTGAACATCTCTGCTGTTTTTTCGGCTTCTTTATAATAACCCTTCATTAGACAATCATTCTTGATTAGTATTTCTCCTTCCTCTGAAAGTTTTGAAGTAACCCCCGGCAAAGGTTTACCCACAGTACCGAATTTGTTGGCACCCGGCAAGTTAAAATGAGAGAGTATGCAGTCTTCAGTCATTCCATAGGCCTGGTTGATTTCAATACCGAGTTTTCTATACCATTCCTGGAGACTTTTGGCAATAGGTGCCGCACCTGAGAAGTTAGCCACAGAAGCATTGAGTCCTAATTTTTGCCTGATTTTCTTTTTGATGATGTTTCCCAGAATTGGTAAGCCGGTCAATCGATCTAATTTCTTCTGAGGCATTTTTTCAAGGATTTTCTCTTGAAATTTCTGCCAAATTCGAGGCACACCAAAGAACGTTTCGGGCTGGACAGTCGCCAAATCTTCGCCAAAGGTATCAAGCGATTCTGGGAAACTAACCTCAGCACCTCGATATATCGCTGAGAGCTCTATTCCGGCTCTTTCGGCAATATGTGTCATAGGCAAGTAAGAGAAATAGCGCGGTTGACTTGGCATTTTGATCGCTCCTACCGCAGTGTTGATTAAGGTGTTAAAAGAGCCTACTGTGTGCATAACACCTTTAGGGTTTCCAGTGGTCCCGGAGGTATACATGATGGTCATTAATTCTTCCGGATTTTGGGCAGTTAGGCCCTCGAGTGCCTCATGTGAGTTGATCAACTGGTCCCAGCCGTGTTGTTCGCTGACACCATACATTTCGACACCAATAATAGGAATATTCGGAATGCCTGATTTCTGCTGACTGTAGTCATCTAGTTTGCCCACAAATATTGCCTTAGACTCACTGTGGATAAGAATTTCATTAATTGATTCAGCACCGAGTGTAGGGTAGATTGGGATGGATATACATCCAGCCATCATAATGGCCAAGTCGGCCATGATCCAGTGTGCACAATTTTTGGAAAGAATGGCCACATGACTGCCTTCAGGAAGCCCCATTCGTTCTAGGGCGGAGGCTATTTTACGGATTTCCTGATCGGCTTGTTGATAAGTATATTGCTTAAATACCCTGTTAATGGGTTGTCTCAAGAAGGTTTTCTGAGGCGTAGTATTTACCCAATGGGCAAATGCCTCCAATGGAGTGTTGAATCTTTCCATAGATGAGTTAGAATTTGGCTAACAGAAATATAGCGAAAAACTACGGAGGGCGATAACGAATGCCTTAGAAAACCCACCCAATTCTGAAGTTGAGATCTAGGTTGGCCGATATTCTGTTGCCAGGTCTATTTGAGTCATATTCTACGTCAAACCATTCCCAGTTACCATCGCTGAATACATAGTCTGGGTTGGCTCCAAGGACAGTTGTCTTACGGTATCGCAGGCCAATACCAAGGAATGCATCAATAATAAGTCTGTCTGAGAGATAGTGCTCAAATCCGATTCTTGGAGTGAAAGAGATAAACCTCTTTTCTACCCGTAGTAATTGTAAGATTTGATCATTCTCGAAGTTATCATCATCGAAATTCTCAGGAATCAAGAAATTATACTCTGCCTCATGGTCTTTGTTTAGGTATTGAAAACTCAGCGAAGTATAGATTCTGGAGCGTTCCTGATTTCTTAAGTAGTATTTGGGGTTCAATTCTATTCTGAAACCTTCAGCATTCCTTGAATAGTTAGTATTGGCAGCTAACAAGTATCGCATGTTCGTTTGAATGGCAAAACGGCTGCCAATCAGTCTTTGATAACCAACCTCAATTCCCGGATGGTATATTCCACTAATGGCGGTAGGTGTAATGGAAAAACGATTTCTAAATTCCAATCGTCTTTCGGGCATCGGATAATAAGGAATATAATTAACTTCTGAATTACCCATATCCACGAAGACTCGCTTGGGGTAACTGAATTTTTTTCCGCTGATTTCATCAACTACAAAACCACCCAAATAGGGGGAGAACAGATTGAGGCCATAGGTCCAGTTTTTCTTATATCCTATGCTAAGCTTACGCGATGTTGAATCATTAAAAAGCATCACATTTAAAGGAAGTTTCTCCTTTTTAACTACTATTTGAAAGTCTGTTTTAGGTGGGGCTTGGGTTGTATCATCCTGGTATACATAGTTTACAGGCTCTGTAGACCTAATTGAAACTACTTGATGTGACTTGTTGAGCAGAGTGGCACATGAGGAACAAGACAGACCTACAGCTAAGTAGAGTAGGAGTAGTTTGGGTTGGTTCATATAGAAAAATATTTATGCAACATTGTTGCAAGATATTCTATTAACAGCTAATCTATGTTTTCAGTATGTCTTTAACAAAATTTTATTCTTGATGTGCGCCTTTGTAGAGGGCAATGGCTCTTAGGTAGTTGATTCCTCCTTGCCTGGTCTGATCATAAAGAAACCCGTCTAATTCTGGATGGTTTTCCTTGATCCAATTGACAAGCTTCGATCGATTTTTATCCCATAAGTCCCAGTTGAATATCACAAAGTCCTTTGTTTCACTGCTGAAAATGAGACCCTCTTTGAAAGAGAAGCGTTCACGATAAACTGAAGGTTCCTCATTGAGAAATAGTATTCTTGGATCGGACTTAGATACTTCCACTATCAAGTCATTTTCGATCTCTTCTATTTCCAAGATCTCATAACGAGGCCTAAACACAGAGTCCCATTGAAGCTTGATGTAGAAACTATCCTTTGATGCCAAATAGAGGTAGTCGTTCTCTACCATTCTAATACTATCATAGTAGTAGCCCGGTATGCTGCCTAGTTCAAAGTTATTGAGTGAGGCATAGTAAGCTTTGATTAACTGTTTCTCACTTGATTCTTCTACTCTGGAATTACAAGAGATTACAAGCATGACCAATACAATGAGCGCACAGATTTTTTTCACAGGAACAAGGGTTAGGGTGGAAGATGTAGGGTAGTAAAAAAGCCCACCCAATGCTGGGTGGGCTTTTTGATAATTTAAAGCTGTGTGATATGATTACATCATGCCTGGCATTCCACCGCCACCCATTGGAGGCATTGGAGCTGCACCAGCTTCTTCTTTCTCTTCAGCGATTACACACTCGGTAGTAAGGAGCAATGATGAGATTGAAGCAGCATTTTCAAGTGCTAAACGAGTCACTTTAGTTGGGTCAATGACACCAGCAGCAACCATTTTTTCATACTTGTCTTCTCTTGCATTGTATCCGTAATCAGCTTTACCGCCTTTTACTTCATTGACAACTACAGAACCTTCGCCACCCGCATTGGCAACAATAGTTCTCAAAGGAGCTTCAACGGCAATTTTGATGATGTTCACACCAGTTGCTTCGTCTTCATTGGCTACTTCAACACCGTCTAGTGCAGCAGATGCTCTGATCAAAGCAACACCACCACCAGCAACAACACCTTCTTGAACAGCAGCCCTGGTTGCATGCAATGCATCGTCAACTCTGTCTTTCTTCTCTTTCATTTCTACTTCAGTAGCAGCACCGATATAAAGGATAGCTACACCGCCAGAAAGCTTAGCCAAACGCTCTTGAAGCTTTTCTTTGTCGTAATCAGAAGTAGTGTTATCGATTTGAGTTTGGATTTCCTTTACTCTCGCTTCAATGTTTGCAGCATCACCAGCACCATTAACAACGGTAGTGTTGTCTTTGTCAATGTTTACTTTGTCAGCAGTACCCAAGTACTCTATTGTAGCATTTTCTAGCTTGTAACCTCTTTCTTCAGAAATTACGGTTCCACCAGTCAATACAGCGATGTCTTCCAACATAGCTTTTCTTCTGTCACCGAAACCTGGAGCTTTCACAGCCGCAATTTTCAGAGAACCTCTGATTTTGTTTACTACTAGAGTAGCTAGTGCTTCACCATCAACATCTTCAGCAATGATCACTAGTGGCTTGCCACTTTGTGCTACTGGCTCTAGTACAGGAAGTAATTCCTTCATTGAAGAAATCTTCTTGTCGTAGATTAAGATGTAAGGGTTTTCCATTTCAGCTTCCATTTTTTCCGTGTTAGTCACGAAGTATGGAGAAAGGTAACCTCTGTCAAACTGCATACCTTCTACAGTTTTAACTTCAGTTTCAGTACCTCTTGCTTCTTCAACAGTAATCACACCGTCTTTGCCTACCTTATCCATAGCATCAGAAATCATCTTTCCGATTTCGCTATCGTTGTTGGCAGAGATAGTACCTACTTGTTCGATTTCTTTAGAATCTTTGATTGGTTTAGACTGGCTTTTTAAGTCTGCTACTACAGCAGAAACTGCTTTGTCAATACCTCTTTTAAGATCCATTGGGTTGGCGCCTGCAGCCACGTTTTTGATACCCGCACCGTAGATGGCTTGTGCCAAAACAGTAGCTGTAGTTGTACCGTCACCTGCATCGTCAGCAGTCTTTGAAGCTACTTCTTTCACCAGTTGAGCACCCATGTTTTCAATAGGCTCAGTAAGCTCAATTTCTTTCGCTACAGAAACACCATCTTTAGTCACGGTAGGGGCACCGAATTTTTTGTCAATGATGACATTTCTACCCTTAGGGCCAAGGGTTACTTTTACAGCATCAGCTAATGTATCAACGCCTTTTTTTAGTTGATCTCTGGCGTCATTGTTAAAGAATAATTCTTTAGCCATTTCTTTATTGGTTTAGATTTTCAGTTTAAGATTAAGAATTGATGATTGCGAATAAGTCAGACTCCTTCATGATCAAGTAGTCGTTTCCTTCAACTGATAGCTCAGTTCCGGCATATTTACCATACAATACAGTGTCACCAACTTTCACTGTCATCGGCTCGTCTTTTTTACCGCTTCCTGCAGCTACGATAGTTCCTCTTTGTGGTTTCTCTTTGGCAGTATCAGGAATGATGATACCTGAAGCAGTTTTTTCTTCTGCAGCAGCTGGTTCTACAAGAACTCTGTCTGCAAGTGGAGTAATGTTTACTTTAGACATTTTTACTTATTGTTTTAAGGTTTTTGTTTCACAATACGGATCGGCATATTGCACTTAATGTGCCAATTCTTTTTTAAGAACTTTTGTCAGTTTATAAGTTAATTCTTGTCAGTATGACTGTCATAATTACTGTCATACCACTACAAGTGCTGACAAAAGTAAAGGGTATAAAAAAAGCCCCTGTTCTCGGGGCTCTCTTATAAAGTTCTTTTTAAGATTACTGACCAGTGGTATCTGGGGTAACGGGCTGCAATCCACTAGTGGTATCCGCTACAGCAGGAACGCTAGTGCTTGGCAGTGACTGTTGTGCAGCATCAATATTGGGGTTTGTTAATTGCTGAGTGCCATCATTTAAAGTGAGACTTGATGCAAGACTGAAAACAACGAGCGCAATAATGAATACCCAAGTAGCCTTTTCAAGTAAATCTGTGGTTTTTTTAACACCTATGATTTGTTGAGCTCCACCTCCGCCAAATTGGCTTGACAAACCTCCACCTTTTGAATTCTGCATCAAAACGATCAAAATTAACAAGATGGCTATGATGATCGCTAGTATGATAAATAACTTAAACATTCTTTTTGGACTTTACTTCCTCAATTCGGCCTGCAAAGTAAGTGCTTTTTTCAGGAAACTTCAAACTGAGCTTTTTATAAATATTAATAGCCTTTTTATGCTTGCCTTGCATTACCATTAATTGGGCCAATGTTTCAGTTTCAAACGCTTCCACACCCTTTAGGGATTTGCTGGCTAAATCTTCCTGATGGTTAGGGAGCTCACTTTGTGAAATCTTCTGCCTTTCAATGGAAGGTTCATCTTTGATGAACTTCTCTATGATTTCTATCTGGCTGACGGAAGGCTTATTTTTTTTTGTGGTATCAACTCCCCCTGTATTTTCTGTACTGGCCAAAAGTGCCTCTATGCGGTCCTTTGTAGCTTTTATTTCGGCAACAGTCTCATCCGGTACTGGCTTTTTCTCCTGAGGTTTACTTTCCTTTTCAGGAAACTTGAAATCACTATTGACAATTTGTTCTAGATAATCAGGGTTGGCAGAATAAGCAGCTGTCTTTTTTATAAAAGCTTCTGTCTTCGGATGGTCGCGTTCTTTAAGCGCCTTGGCCACCACAACATAGAGGTTCTGAAAGTAGGGATACTTTTTTCGGTAATCATTCAAAGCCTTAATGTCAGCATTAGTGACTAGAGAAGGGTCAGACAATAAGGTATTAAATCGTTCGCGATCCACTTTTTTGTATTAGGGCGACTAAAATAGAATGAATATTACCACTGGGCAACAGAGGCCTGAAAAATATCGAAATATAACTGCTCAAAGATTTCTTCGACCAGGTCATCTTCGACCGCATTCAAAGTGGTTGTAGCCGGATCGTAGTCTGAATAGAATGAAAAAGACTGTTGAAGGTTTTCCTCTTCTTTTTTGGTGTTTGTAAAAACCAACTGGACCGAAATGGTTAATCGCATCAAGCCTGTGCCATCAGCTTGAGTGTTACTCCCAGACGAACTAATCGCTTGTGGCCTTACACTATAATTTGCAATAGCACCTTCAAACTGTAGATCTCCTTGTCTTTGTACTAATTCTAGTTTGGTTCTTCTCTGAAAATAGTCTTTGAGCCCTTCAGTAAAGGTATTGGCCATATTTGGAGGCCCGCCACCTGATTCATTAATGAAGTTGGCGATAGAAATGGTCTTGGTCTGATCATAATCGATTGAGGCACCATCAAAGGAATAAATGCCGCAAGAAGCGACCAGGATGAATAAAGAAAGTAGAAGGGGAAGCTTAATCGATTTCATACTGCTTAATCTTTCTGTAAAGTGTACGTTCCGATATCCCCAAATCTTGTGCCGCGTATTTCCTTTTGTTATTATTTTTTCGAAGTGCCTTAATGATCAATTCCTTTTCTTTCTCTTCAATAGAAAGCGATTCGTCTTCTTCGTGTGTTATATCATGCACACTGTCATAATTGTAAGGGCTTGGTTCTTCAACTGTAGGTTGAAGGTAGATTGGTTCTGAAAAGTCTTTTGGTTCTGATGTTTCTGTCAGATTAGTCTTTTCGTCAAGGTTTTGGAAAAGGTTAGGGTTATCGTTGATCACTTGCTTGTCGAATGACCCTGTCTCGATCATGCCATTAACGAGTTTCTTTAAATCATTCATATCCTTTTTCATATCGAAAAGGACTTTATACAATAGGTCTCGTTCATTCAGACTATCAGTACCAGAATCTTCACCACCTGTATAAATAGCCGGTAGATTACTGTTGTTCTGAGGGATGTATTTGAGAAGGGTTTCTGCTGTGATATCTCGTTCCATCTCCAATGCAGAAATCTGCTCCACCAGGTTTTTCAACTGACGAATGTTTCCCGGAAAACGATACCTGATCAATACTTCTTTGGCTTCATCGTTGAGCTTAATACTATCAACCCGATATTTTTCTGCAAAATCTGATGCAAACTTTCTAAAAAGTAAGTCTGCGTCAAAACCTCTATCTCTCAACGGAGGAACAAAAATTGGAACAGTACTCAGTCGATAATACAGGTCTTCCCTGAACTTTCCTTTTTCCACGGCCTGAGAAAGGTTAACATTGGTAGCCGCTACAACGCGAACGTCTGTTTTCTGAACTTTTGAGGAACCAACCTTAATGAATTCTCCATTTTCCAGAACGCGTAAAAGTCTGGCCTGTGTCTGGAGTGGCATTTCTCCGATTTCATCAAGGAAAATTGTTCCGCCATTGGTGCCCTCGAAGTACCCTTTTCTCGCCTCATAGGCTCCCGTAAACGAGCCTTTTTCATGTCCAAAGAGTTCAGAGTCAATGGTTCCTTCAGGAATTGCACCACAGTTGATCGCAATGAATTTGCCATGCTTACGCGGGCTGAGCTGGTGTATGATTTTGGAAAAAGACTCTTTACCACTACCACTTTCGCCAGTAATCAACACGGTCATATCGGTAGGGGCCACCTGTGCCGCCACCTGAATGGCATGGTTAAGCTTAGTGCTATTCCCGATAATGCCGAAGCGTTGTTTTATGCTGAGTAACTCTTTGTTGTTCAAATCTTTTGGTTTTATGAAACGACCTTGCCAAATAGTGTAGCCGCTGTACAATCTTCAATGAGTACGTTGACATACTGACCTTTTTGGTAATTCTCTCTTGAAAAAATAACCACCTTATTAGCAGAATTTCGACCTTGAAGCTGTTCATCAGATCTCTTAGATCTTCCCTCGATCAAAACTTTCTGTACTTGCCCTACATCCATTTTATTCCTGTCTAAAGAAATGGACTGTTGCTTGGCAATGATTTCCTGAAGACGCTTCTTTTTGACATCCAGAGGGATGTCATCTTCGAATTTCTTCGCTGCCAGTGTGCCTGGCCTTTCTGAATAGAAGAACATATAAGAGAAGTCGTATTGAACATAATCCATCAGCGTCAAAGTATCTTGATGTTCTGCTTCGGTTTCAGTACAAAAACCTGCAATCATATCGGATGAAATGCCGCATGCTTCACCTAAGATATCTCTAATGGCATCCACTCGATTGATATACCATTCACGGGTATAAGTCCTATTCATCAAGTCAAGCACACGTGAATTACCGCTTTGAGCAGGTAAATGGATGTATTTACAGATATTCTCGTAGCGCTTCATGGTATGTAACACTTCATCTGTAATGTCCTTAGGGTGAGATGTGGAGAATCTGACACGCAAGTCAGGAGAGACTTTTGCCACCATCTCTAGGAGGTTGGCAAAATTCACAATTTGCACTTCTTCCCCCTTTTTTTCCTTCTTTTCTAGCCAGGCTTTATTGTTCTCATCCTGAGACCATTTGTAAGAGTCAACATTTTGACCCAATAAGGTGACTTCTCTGTACCCTTGATCAAAAAGGTCCTGCGTTTCTTTGACAATAGAATGTGGATCTCTGCTTCGTTCTCTTCCTCGAGTAAAGGGTACTACGCAGAATGAACACATGTTGTCACAACCGCGCATAATAGATACAAATGCCGTTACGCCATTCGAATTGAGTCTTACAGGAGAGATATCGGCATAAGTTTCTTCCCTGGATAGGAAGGTGTTAACTGCCTTCAATCCATCTTCAGCAGTTTCCACTAACTTAGGTAGGTCTCTGTATGCATCTGGGCCCACAACTACATCAACAATCTTTTCTTCTTCAAGTAGCTTGTCTTTAAGCCTTTCTGCCATACAACCCAATACACCAATGGTCATCTCGGGTTTTTTCTTCTTGACCGCATTAAAGTGATTCAGTCTGTTGCGGACCGTCTGTTCTGCTTTTTCCCTGATAGAGCAAGTATTGAGAAACACCACATCAGCACTTTCAAAGTCTGACGTGGTGTCATAGCCATTGTCTTTCATAATAGAAGTCACCACTTCGCTATCAGCGAAGTTCATTTGACAACCATAACTCTCTATATAAAGCTTTTTCTTTTGGCCTGTATTTTCCTCTTTAGAGGTTTTTACAGTGTCCATCGCCTCCTGACTGTTCCTGTCTAGAATGTCTATATCTTGAATGATCTTCTCCATCAATCTTTCTACTCAAATTCGAGGGGCAAATATAATGCTTTTAGTCCAAAAGGTGACAGATTGGCAGTCTTACTTTTGTAGTTTGGGATGTGGAGCTATGGCAATAGGCAAGTGCTTTATACTGCTTAACTTTTTTATGACCTAGAGTATTGTTTAGTACATTTGGGATAAACCTTGAACTATGTCAAAAAAGTCACTTAATCTTTTCTTTTCAACTTCAATTCTTGCAGTTGTATTCCTATTAAATAGCTGTGATGGGGAAAGCACTTCAGAATCAAACCAAGACACAGTATTCTTAGCCAGTGGTGTCAAGTACCTCTATTTGGAAAGAGGTGATGGACCAAAAATCGACTCCCTAAGCCGAGTGTCTACGCATATTAACCTGATAGTGGCTGGTGATACTGTATGGTCTACTTATGATGAAGGTCAGCAAATATTCGAATTTGATGCCAAGCGTACTTCTTTGATCAAGGGTTTTGATGAGGTAGTAATGTATGGTCGAGAAGGGGACAGGATTTTGGCCATTATACCACCAGAACTGGGGTATGGAGTAGAGGGTGCAGGAAATGATATTCCACCGAACTCTATCTTGTTCTTCGACTTGAATATGATAAAGGTTGGAAAGCCGAAGATATTCTTAGCCGATGTACTTTACCCTGTTTACCAAGAAGGTGGAGTAGAAGAAATGGTAAGTCATTATCAAGGTCTTAATTTAGATACAGCCACCTATAGATACGAAATTGCAGAATGGTATAACCTTCACCGCAGAATGATGAGAGCTGAGAAGTTTGAGGATGCAGTGGCGCTTTGGAATTTCAAACTTACGGAAACTGATGATTTGGGAGGATTCTTTTCAAAAGCACAGGCACAAGAGAGATTGGGACAAAAGGAAGAGGCTATAACCACGCTAAATACAGGCTTAGCTACTGCCTCAGATACCACAAATGCAGACGCCTTGAGGTCTTATATCAAGCGCTTACAGGGGAACTAGGCACTTTAAGCTGCTCTATAAGCTTAAAGATTGCCTTGGCTTTCACCATACATTCTTCATATTCCTTTTCGGGAATGGAGTCGTAAGTGATGGCTCCACCAACCTGGAAAGCATATTTACCAGTTTCCTGGTTAATAAAAAGGCTCCGGATCAGAACGTTAAAGTCAAATGATTGGCTGCCATCAAAGTAACCGGCAGCTCCAGAGAAAGGACCTCGTTTGGTGTTCTCATACTTTTCAATCAGTTCCATGACTTTAACCTTTGGTGCGCCCGTCATGCTGCCCATCGGGAAGGCTTTTTCAATTACTTCGACACTGTCAATGCCACCTCTGATTTCGGAGGTGACAGTAGAAATCATTTGGTGTACCTGAGGGAAAGAATAAATACCGAAAATTTCTTCAACCTTTACAGAACCCGTCTTTGCCGTTCTAGCTAAGTCATTCCTTACCAAATCGACAATCATCATGTTCTCAGCCTGTTCCTTAATGTCGTTTCTTAGGTCGGTCTTTAGTCTGATATCTTCATTCGGACTATCACTGCGTGGTCGAGTGCCCTTAATAGGTTGAGATATGACGGTCTGACCGTCCTTCTTCATAAACCGTTCGGGTGAAGCAGAGATGATATAGTGGCCTTCAAACTTTTGCAAACAGGAGAAGGGGTTGGGAGAAATAGCATTTAGGCGCTGATATAAGCCAACAGGATCAAGGTGATGAACATCACCATAAAACTCCTGACAATAGTTTATCTCGTAGCAATCACCGTCCTCAATATGTTGTCTTAATCGATTGACATTTGAGAGGTACTCATTCTTGGTGACGGATGGCTTGGGCTCAGTGAGCTCACTTTCATTGTTCGTTATTTGTGTGTTTAATATGTCTTCTAATATTCTTTTCTGCTTACTTTCAATTTCTAAGCGATTACCGCTGAAATGGAGTAGGTGTGTTGGGTTAAAGAATTGAGTTTGCTGAAAACCAAGGTGATCCACATTGGAGCTGCTGAGTTTTTCAACCTCGTTTTTTAAGTCGTAACCGAGGTAACCTACTAGCCAGTCATTCGAAGCGCCAATTATAGCCTCACTCACAAGAAAATTCCGTAGATCGTTGAATATATTTCCTTCAGTATAAACTAATTGACTGTGAGCACCAATCGCCAGTACATGGTGGAAGCCATCATGTGGATAAGTGACTTGATTATTGTTGAAGTAAGCAAAATGACTATGCGTATTGGCCCAGGATAGGGCTTTAAGTATGAACTCATCTCGGCTTATACCGAAGTATGGAAAATCAACAGTTGTCATTTAGAAGGATGCAAAAATGCAGAAACCTTGGGGCATAAAAAAGCCCTGGATATAGATACCCAGGGCTGCTATTTTTTTAGGAAGTTTTATTCAGTTCCTTTTTGAGTGCCTGCCTCCAATTCAAAACCGACATTTACCGTATTGTAAATAAAGTCGTCCTTCAGTTTTTCGGCCAATGAAGCTCTTTCTTTAAACTTTAAACCCCACTCTGTTCTGTCTATGTTGAAGTTGGCTATCGCCTTGATAACACCATTTTCTAATGAAACAGATGCAGGAAATGAGATGTTCTTTGTGGTACCTCTCATCGTCAGATTGCCTGAAATGATGTGAGTAGGGTTTTCAACCATTACATCAGCGAGAGATGCTGGTGTATAATCTGTCTGGGGCTCTTCAAGGTCTGCCACTAAATTACCGGCATTGAAAGTTTCAGCACCAGTGATTTCAAATTTCGCGGTCGGGAAGTTCTCGGCTTCGAAGAAGTCAGGAGACATTAGGTGACCTTTCAGTTTGGCATTCCACTCTGATTCAGCAGGCATGTCCAAAACAACTAATGAGTTAATATCTATGTCAAAATTTCCACCGACTACGACATCGCCTTTTACAAGTACTTCTCCGCTGGTAATTCCGATTGTTCCATTATGTTTTCCCGCTGGCTTGGATCCAATCCAGGTCACGATACTGTTGGCCGTATTCACTTGAATACTTGTTGCCTCAGTATTCGTAGCAACAGCTTTTGCCTCTGAGGTCTCAACAGTAGAACCTTTTGGGCCACAGGCCCAAACAATTGTTGCAAGCAGCAGTAGGCCTAGAGTAGATTTTAAATTTTTCATTTTTGTCAATTTGTAGGGTTATTTTCTTTTCTTTAATCGGACAATCCACTAACAGAATTTGGAGTGAATTGTTTCGAGTTGTGAGTTAAACTCTGAAGTTTTTTAAAAAGTTCAATGTACGTACATATAATTTTACAATGCCTATAGTAAAAGGAGTAAAGGGAGTCCTCCCCAAGATTGCAGACAGTTGTTGGTTGGCCGATAATGCCACTGTTATCGGTGATGTTACACTGGCTGAAAACTGTAATGTCTGGTTTAATGCAGTAATACGAGGGGATGTGTGCTCTATCGAGATGGGAGAGAACTGTAATATTCAAGATGGAGCGGTTATCCACGGGACATTAAACCACTCTAAAACTGTCTTTGGTAAGAATGTGTCTGTTGGCCACAATGCCATTGTGCATGGCTGTATTGTCGAAGACAGTGTGTTGATAGGAATGGGGGCCATTGTCATGGATAATGCCGTGATCAAATCAGGTGCCATGGTTGCAGCCGGGGCAGTTGTTCTGGCCAATACAGTGGTGGAGGAAAACTCTCTTTATGCCGGAACTCCTGCAAGAAAAGTAAAGGATATTGATGAAAAACTGAGGCAAGTGATTGATCGAACTCCGGAGAACTATATCATGTATACTTCCTGGATAGACGATTAGTCTTCAGTCCGAGATTTTTATAAATTCAAGCATGATTCAAAAGCCACAAGCATCAGAGTATAATCCGTTTTATGAACCATATGTCAGTAAGCTTCCTGATGAAGACCTTTACATTGTCTTAGAACATCAATTGACGGCTGTCGCAGATTTTTTTAGCACCATTCCAGATGATAAAATAGACCATCGTTATGCACCGGGTAAGTGGTCAGTCAAAGAAGTTTTCAATCACCTAAATGATGCTGAACGTGTATTTTCATATCGCGCCTTAAGTATTGTAAGAGGCCATGATGTGGAGCTTCCCGGCATGGATCAGAATATCTATCAGGAAAATAGTCGGATGGAAACAAGGTCGATGGATTCGTTGGTTGATGAATTTCGAGCTATAAGAACTGCCACACTTGCCTTGCTTCAAAATGTGACTGAGGAAGAGAGCATGAGAGAAGGTATTGCCAGCGGCTCAAGAATTACCGTTCGTGCATTGGCAGCACTGACTGCCGGTCATTACGCACATCATATCATGATTATCAAAGAAAAGTATTTGTAATGTTCATTGTCGATCCGCACAGAGAGTACGCCAAGCAAACCGAGTCCAGGGTAATTATCCGTTTTCAGGATTGTGATCCACTAAGACACCTTAATAATGCGAAGTATTTAGATTATTTCTTTAATGCTCGAGAAGACCAGGTACCTAAATTATATGGTGTTGAAATTATGGATCTTATAAAGTCCTATGAAGCTTTTTGGGTAGTGTATAATCACCATATTGCCTACTTAAAGCCGGCTAACCTGGGCGAATGGGTCAGAATAGTCACGCGGTTGGTTTGGTTCGATGACAACACAATTGTGGTTGAATACCTGATGCTCGATGACTATAAGAGTCATTTAAAGACCTTAATGTGGACCACTTTCAAGTATGTTGGTATGAACACCAGTAGGACTATTGTGCATTCTGACGAAGTAAAAGCGTACCTCGGTGCCATGCAGTTTGAAGGTGTGAATTATGACCCGACATTATTTGATGAACGTGTCAAGGAGGTTAAACAACTCGTTCAAACGGAAGTTTAAGTTTAGGACTATTTGTGTATCTACCTGCAACAATTTTTAAAATTGAATTATGAGAAATAATGACGGCTTTGATCCAGCTGAGATCGCGAAAATAAAATCAGAAATTGGCGAAGATCAATCTTATGCAGTTATCGAATCTGAAGACAATTCTGATGACTTTATGAACTTCTACTTCATTGGAAAATATGAAGGCAAAGAAGTCATCTATGATGCTGCAATCTATACCCTTAGACTACAACATAGTAGTGAGATTCATGAATTAGCAGAGCACAAAGTGGCTCAAAAATTCCCTGATTATAAGTCTATCTCTTATGAAGAAGATGAGAATGGTGACATTGAGCCATTGGACGATTTGGAAGAAGAAATTGGCCTTTATCTAACCGAAGTAATGGATGAGCTGGAAGAAGAGGAAGCCGTGAAAGTTCAGGAACATGTGGATTTAGACGAGCATGCAGACTTTGGAATTGGCTTGGATGTGGGGCTTCATGTTGATGCCATTACGCATCAGGTCATAGAGAAGTTTATCAAGGATTTTAATGACGACACCCTGAAACTGGATAAGACGCACTACTCTTTTCAGTTTGACGATGGTGAAGACTAAGAAATTTCGCAATAATCGCATCAAGGGCCGCTACTAAACTAGCGGCCTTTTTTGTTAATTTTCAATATGATTCAAAGAACCATTACAGTACTGTTTTTATTGTTGGTATGTGGCCTGTCGAACCTCAAATCACAAGAAGAGAATGATTTAGCCTCTAAGCTCAAAAATAAATTGACTGAGATTTATGAAGCTTCCAACGTACCGGGTGTCAGCTTCTCGGCAGCATTGCCAGGTGGAAGAGAAATTACCCTCACGGCCGGGTATGCTGATCTTGAGCAAAAAATAGAAATGGAATTTGATCATAAGATGCTCGGTGGTAGCACTGGCAAAGTATTCTACTCGGTTGTTGTTATGCAATTGGTAGAAGAGGGTGTGCTAGAATTAGACGAACCCGTAAAAAAATACCTAGGTGGCAATCAGTGGTTCAGAAGGTTGCCGAATGCCGAAAAGCTAACACTCCGAAATCTAATGCGGCATGAGAGTGGTATACCACGGTACGTCTTCAAAGAGGCATTCCAAAAAGATATAGTGGTCGATGCTGATCGTGTTTGGAAACCTGAAGAACTACTCTCATATGTTTTTGACGATAAACCGTTGTTTGATGTAGGAACTCAGTTTGCTTATTCCGACACCAACTATATTATCGTAGCTATGGCTGTTGAGGCCGTTACTGGAAAAGATCTTTATGATGAAGTTCAAACGAGGGTTTTGGACAGAGCAGGTTTAAAAGATGTGGTCCGACAAACGGGTAGGACTTATGAAAAGTTGGCCCAGGGCTATAATGGTGGAGACCCTTTCTTTCCAGGAAAGGCGCTCAATGAAAATGGACAAAGTCGATACAATTGGCAGTTTGAATGGGCCGGTGGAGGTTTGGTGATTACCACCAGAGACTTAGCTGTACTGGCAAAGAAAATTTACGAAGGAGAAATGTTCGACAAGGCCTTGCTGAAAGAGTACTTTAATGGACGTGAAGCTACCGGAATGGGAGGTGATTGGGGCTTGGGTGTACACATAAGAAATTCTCCTAATGGTAGAGTAATGGGGCACAGTGGATTTATGCCAGGCTATATTACCAATATGATGTATTTCGAAGACCTTGGATTCTCCATTTGTTATCAAATCAATGCATCAGATGCGCCACGAAGAGGTATTATGCGCCAATTACCCCAAATGGCTAATATTATTCGTGCTGAAATTGGAAATTGAAAACATCTTTGTTGAGTTTTAGCTTTTACGCTGAAAGTTCTCATGCTTAAGATCGCCTGGTCCGAAATTTATGCCCATCCCTTGCCAAAAAATCATCGTTTCCCGATGGAGAAGTATAACCTGCTGCCCGAGCAATTGCTTTACGAAGGTACGGTCAGTCAGAATAATTTCTTTGCTCCCGAGTCTTTAACAGATGCTGAAGTAATTCGTACGCACGATCCTGTGTATTGGCAAAAGCTCAAGGATCAGACCTTGACCAGGCAAGAAGAAAGAAGAACAGGTTTTCCCCTGTCTAATGAATTGGTGGCCCGCGAAATTGTCATCATGGATGGGAGCGTGAAATGTGCTCAGTATGCCTTAAAGAATGGTGTCGCTATGAATGTGGCGGGAGGGACGCACCATGCATTTACTGACCGTGGTGAAGGATTCTGCCTGTTAAATGATATTGCGATAGCGGCCCATCATCTTTTAGATCGGGAACTGGCACATAAGATACTTGTGGTAGATTTAGATGTTCATCAAGGGAATGGTACTGCAGAAATCTTTGCCAATGAAGATCGGGTTTTTACTTTCAGTATGCATGGCAAATCAAATTACCCTATGCACAAAGAGGAGTCGAATTTAGATATCGGCTTGCTTGATGGCACTGATGATCACACTTATCTAAAAACGCTAGATCGTCATTTAAATGAAGTTTTTGATCACTTCGAACCTGATTTCATCTGTTTTCAATCTGGTGTTGATGTATTGGCTACCGACAAATTAGGAAGGCTAGGCATGACCCTGGACGGTTGTAAGGAACGGGATCGTATGGTGCTTGAGCTTTGTCACAGGAATAAAATCCCAGTAATGGCTTGCATGGGCGGAGGCTATTCTCAAAAAATTGCCCATATAGTCGAAGCGCACGCTAATACTTACCGGCTGGCGCAAGAAATATACTTCTAGTTTACCTTAGCCATTCAAGTGTAAAGAGGCTTCTAATCGACACTCTTTTGGGTCAGCTAGCCTTTCTGATTTCATTTTATTTAATTTGTGCTGAGCAGGATAGCATGGTCTATTCATATATGGTTGTCTTAATCATGTGCTGCTTCATAATTTTTAATTCGACATAACTCATGTATAAGCGTGTTGCGATAATCATCTCGATGATTTTTTCAGGCTGTTTTGCCATATCTGGTCAAGAACTAGCCCATATTCGAATCGATGGAATCAACTCGTCTTATGATGAGCATAGCCCTATGCTGAGCCCAGATGGGCAAACCCTGTATTTCACCAGAGTAGGTCATCCAGCCAATATTGGGGGAGTACTTGATCAAGGAGATATTTGGTATAGTCAAAAGACGGCTAATGGTTGGTCTCAGCCTGTACATGCTGGTAGTAGCCTTAACCACCCTGGACTGAATGGTGTTGTAGGCTTTAGTGCTAATGGTCAGCGCATGTATCTTCTCAACTTCTTTGACCCAGAAGGAAGAGGTATAAGCAAGCTCAAAAATGGTATTTCAGTGTCTAGCTTGAAAGATGGCGTTTGGACGGTGCCCGAAAAATTACCGATTCAATTCTTTTCCAATGAGTCAGCTCATATTAGTGCCACAATTTCTAAGGATGAGAAGGTGATTATTATGGCCATTCAATCCTATGAGACGGAAGGCAATGAAGACCTATACATCTCGTATAAGGAAGCCGATGGGCAATGGAGTCAGCCGAAGAACATGGGGAATGTGCTCAATACTTATGCTCAGGAATGGGTGCCTTTTCTCTCAAGTGATATGAAGTCTCTTTACTTCACATCCAACGGTCATGGTGGATCAGGCGGACGAGATATTTTTATGTCAGAAAGAAAGAGTGATAGCTCGTGGGTGGACTGGACAACCCCACGGAATTTGGGTGAAGCTTTGAACACAGTAGGTGCCGAACAAGGACTCTCATTTATCGGAGGAGACGAAGTAGCCTATTTCTCTTCAACTCAGAACAGCGAAGGTTTTGGCGATATATTCGCTTATTCAATGGCCGATGGCATTCCTGAGGCTGAAGCAATAGAAGTTACTGTTCCAGTGGATCAACCAGAAGAAGAAAAAACCGAGGAAGTTGTAGAGAAGAAAGGGGAAGAAAATACAGGAGAAGAGAAGTCGGAGGAAGTAGTAGCCAAAGGGAAAAAGGAAGAAGCGGTAATCGAAAAGCCCAAAGAGGAAGTCAAAGAAGCGCTCGCGATACCTATAGAAGCACCTAAGAAGCAGATATTGATGATTTTTGAGGTTTTGGACAATCGCACAGAAGCACCAATAGATGCGGATGTAGTATTGACCTATAATGGTCAGGAAAGAACAATCAAGACTGCCGATATTGCTTCTCCTTCAAAGCACTTTGAACTTACCCTGGAGGAAGGTACAGATTTGAAAGTGTCTATTGAATTGGGGGGATACCTCAAGTATCAGAAACTTTTTAAAGCAGGTGAAGCCTCTGCCAATGCTGCGAATGGCATCGAACGTTTGTTGCTCACTAGAGAAGAGGTGGGTACTACAGTTGAGATAGAGAATATTCTGTTCAACAGAGCGCGAGCTTCATTTGCAAATCCGGAGGAAGCGACAAAGCAGATCGATGAATTGATCCAACTGATGAAGGATAACCCAGGTATGGCCATCCGTCTTGAGGGCCATACGGACAACCGCGGGGATGAAAAACTTTTACAAGAGTTGTCAGAGGAGCGCGTCAAAACAGTAAGAGACTATATGCTTTCAAAAGGAATTGATGGAAGTCGAATTGATTATGTAGGCTACGGAGGTACCAAACCTCTGAGTGATAACAAGAGCCCTGAGGGCATCGAAATCAATCGCAGGGTAGAGTTCGTTATTATCAAATAAAAGTATCCATGGGTCTTCGAGATTATCTGAGGGCTTTTCTATTGACAACCCTCGTTATAATTCTGTCTTCTTGTGGCAATGATCAGAAGTCTAAGACACGCCTTCAGGCCGAAAAATATTTTCAATTGTATGCCGATCGAACAGATTGGCAAGGATTCGTCAATCAATATGCAGAAGACCTGGTTTTTCAAGATGTGGTCTATGGATTGAGTTTTGACAAAGTTCAATTTATCAAATTCTATAACTGGCCGGATACTTCATTTCACAAGCATCCAGATTACCCTAAAACACTCATTCTTGAAGATTTAGCAGTTACTGACAGTTCAGCTGTTGGGCGAGGCTATTTCACACCCTTCTACTTTGGAGGCCAGTTAATGGCAATGGAACATCGGTGGCGTTTTACCATTTGGTTATATTTCAATGAGGAAGGAAAGGTTCATAAACACATTGACTATATCGATTATCCGGCAAGGTTTATGAAATCAGCTGCGGAGGGTCGAATGAAGAACACGAATTAGTCTGAAAAGGCTTTTACCATGCTTTCTAAAACCCTTGTCGGCTTATTCCTGCCACGATCGATCATGCACCAAGACGTGCTTGATTGTACAAGTAGATTACCAGTTTCCTGATTGCTAATTCTCACTAATCGATTGGATTTTACCCCATCAAATTCATGTACATGCGTTTGTATCAACAGCTTATCATTAAGGAAAGCGGGCTTCTTGTATTCAATGAAGTGATTTAAGGCTACCCAGGCATATTTTTCTAGCCATATTTTGTCTGCTCGGGCCTCCCAATGACTTTTAGCTACGTCCTGAATCCATTGTAAGTACTGAACGTTGTTGACGTGATTAAGCTCATCAAGATGAGCCTTTTCAACCTCAATAGTCTGGGTGAAAATATTGGGCTTATCCATAAGCATCAGTAGAGAATGGTCCGTTCTTCCTTTTTAATCACAACACCGTTGGAGTAGGTGGTTTTCTCTATCCAATTACCCATTTCATCATATTCGTAGAATGTAGTAAACCGATCCACATAGGTTCCTCTGATCGTCCTGCTTTCGTATTCTACTAAGTCACCATAAAGATAGATTTCCTTAAAGCGAGACCTGAAATTCACCGTATCACCATTTTGAAAAAAACCTCTTACCATCACCCTTAGGGAGTCTTGTTTTACTTCAAGATGTCTTTCTTTTGGGATGCCATCAAAACTAAAGAAGGTAGTCTGTTTTACTGCAGAATCAGGAAAGTAGGCGTAATCAGTACGTGACTCTAAATGGTTTGTTCTGTAGTCATGTCTGGAGATTTTGCGTTGAAGTTCGTCATAGCGATACTTGATTTTTAAGGAATCGGCAGGCTTCTCCGTACCATAGTAGGTATCATAGAATTCATCAGCGATTAAATCGTTTTGGTCATTGTAATAATATTTCCAGAAACGATTCAGTTTGTCTTTACCACGGTACTCTTCTTTGGCAACAACCTGTAATTGTGTATTGTATTTGACCACCGATTTGGAGTGTACACGATCTCCAAGTCGATAAATAGTTTCAATTGCCTCAAATGAATCATCATGGTATTCATATGTGATTTTCGGCATGTTCTCCTGAAACCCAAACCTCTTCTGAACTATTATTCTTCCGTGGTTATCAAAAAAATGAGATTTTAACACCTCATTTTTCTCCCTGAATTGAACCTCTTTGACCTGTCCATTTTCCAAAAAGTAATGGGGGATAATCGATGATTTAATTAATCTTGCCGAGTCTTTGTTGTACTCATAAATCTTGATGAAGTACTCCTTGGGAGCATTTCTAAGGTTGTCGTCAATATATACGGATTCTATTAGCTCTGAGTCAAAGCTTGGCAGCAATTGTTGGCTGTAGAGTGTTGTCGTGGTGAGTGCAAGGAATGCAATAATGCATCGCATGCCTTAAAGATAACCAAAAACCGTTTTACAAGAATTATTCCTTCTTGAATTCAAATCTTCCGCCTCCTTGTTTCAGAATAAACCTTGTATAATCGATAGTGTCTGAAACCTCTTCGAATGTGATGACGATACCGGCTTGCTCGAACCGAAACTCTTTTTCGCTGAAAGCTTCAAGCGTTAGTTGATTTTGTCCAGATGCCTGTGCGGTTAATTTTCCGTTTTCAACTTTGAGGGTCACCTTCAACGGTATGGCATCTGAAGCGAAAGTACCTTCATATTTTAAGAGAGTCTCTTCTGGTAAATCGATTGCTTCTGCTCCGAAATCCGGTAGTGTATAAGGAGTGCCATATGTCATACTCAAAACCGCGATCATGATATCATTTGTGTTCTCTAGTACACCATTGACAGTCATGCTAACGGCTAATTTATCTTCTTCGAAATAGGCAAGATTGGATGAAAAGAAATCTATTGCTCCACCGTGGCCATATCCAGTTTTATCATTGAATGGCATCTCAAAAAGTCCTCTACCATAACCCCTTGTAATCTCCTTCATCTGATTTAAAGAGTTGGAGGAGATCAACGTGCCATCGAAAATGGCATTTATGAACTCTGTAAGGTCAGTAGGTGTAGATACCATTGCTCCGGCACCACCTGGTATGCTCATATCAGTGAATGTAGTTACGGCCTGCCATTCTTTGTTCGCAGCACGATAGGGTAGTGCCTCATTATTTTCCACGTTTATATTCGATCCATAACGTGTTCTCTTTAAACCCGCTTTCCTGATCACCCGTTCCATCACAGCATTAGGATAATCAGTGTTGGTCAGATCCTCTACTATGAAACCTAGTAATACGAAACCGCTATTAGAATAATCTGATTGGCTACCCGGCTCGAAATCCGATTTTAGACCTTCTATTCTTGAAACCATCTGATCTTTTGTTTTGGCACTTACCATAAACTGCCTGAAGGAGGGTTCATTGGTCATATTGAAAATGCCACTGCTATGATTCAGTAGGTTAGACACCGTGATTTTTTCTGCATTCTTTATGCCAGGGTAAAAGTCTGACAATTTGGTCTCAAGGCTTAATTTTCCCTCCTCAATCAGTTGGAAAATCATCACGGTGGTGAAGACTTTGGAAATAGAACCAATACGATAAATTGTCTGGTTATCGCTTAATAGGTTCTTTTCTTTTGAAGCATATCCAATGGATTTCTCATAGATCACATTCCCCTCATGAGCGATGCTCAGACTCAACATTGCACGGTCATGTTCACCAAGAGAACCAATATATCTGTCCAATTTTTCTTTATCAAGATTGACTTGAGCATAAGCGCAGGAAAAGAATATCAGGAGTAAGAGTGCAGATAAGAACGCCTTTTGTTTCATAAATATGAGTTTAGCCTTAAAGTCCTAAGACGCTTGAAGCCTGAAAAATGTAATCAAAGGAAACCAATTAGCTATGTCTAATAGCCTGCCGCGGTATCATCTCCACGTGGGTCGGCACCAGCTTCTAACTTACCATTGGGAAGTACTAAGATGGCATCTACTCGGCCGATTGTCCCCCTAGATCTGAGTTTATGTCCTTTTGCCTCTAGATTGCTGATCAGCAAGTTGTCAAAAGCATTTCTTTCTGCTTGGATAACATCTGGTAGCCATTGGTGGTGAAACCGTGGTGCAGAAACAGCTTCTTGCATTGTCATATCAAAGTCGACTACATTGATGATTGTTTGAAAGACGGAGGTAATAATCGTTGACCCACCTGGAGTTCCTACTACCATAAAGAGCTCTCCATCTTTCGACACGATAGAAGGTGTCATAGAGCTCAGCATTCGCTTGCCGGGTTCTATGGCATTGGCTTCACCTCCAACTAAGCCGTACATATTAGGTGTACCTGGCTTAGCGCTGAAGTCGTCCATCTCATTGTTGAGTAGAAAGCCTGCACCTCCAACAAATACCTTACTTCCCATGCCACCGTTTAGCGTTGTGGTCACTGAAACCGCATTTCCCCATTGATCGACAACTGATAGGTGGGTTGTTTCTTCGCTCTCTTTTGGAGCAGGTGTACCAGCACTGATATCAGCGCTTGCTGTGGCCTTATTTGGATTGAAGGACGACATTCTGGCGGTTGTATAGGTTTTATCCGTCAACCCTTTTCTAGGAACATCAAAAAAGTCAGGATCTCCTAAGTGGGCTGCCCGATCTGCATAAGCTCTTCTTTCAGCTTCAGTGATCAGATGAATGGCAGCAGGACTATGAAAACCCATCTTTTTGAGGTTAAAGGGCTCAACTGCATGAAATAGTTGTGAAAGTGCTATGCCACCACTAGAAGGAGGGGGCATAGAAATAAATTCATAGCCTCTGTATTCTCCGGAGACAGGAGTACGCCACACTGCATCATATTCTTCAAGATCCTTGAGTGAGATTAGACCATTGCCTCTCTCCATTTCAGCAACGATCAGTCTGGCCGTTTCACCTTTGTAAAAACCATCTCTACCATTATCTCTAATCCTCTCCAAGGTCTTTGCTAAATCAGGAATGCTTACTATATCACCTTCTTTCCACTCGGAACCTTCTTCTGCCAAAAAGAAGTCTGGCTGCACAGTATTATATTCCATGAATACTTTTCGATTCCCATTAAGGCCTCTTGCCTCTCGTGCGGTAAGTTCCCATCCATTGGCTGCAAGATCAATAGCGGGCTGTACCAGACTGGCCCAATCTAACTTGCCATATTTCTGGTGGGCTGCTTCCAAGCCTGCGACTGTTCCAGGAACGCCTGCCGCTAAATGACCACGAACACTGGCCATTGGAATGACATCGCCATTGGCATCCAAATACATATCACGTCCTCCTGCTAAGGGAGCCTTTTCACGGTAGTCAAGCGCTGCGATTTCTCCATCAGCCATTCGACTAACCATAAAACCGCCACCGCCAATATTGCCTGCTCCTGGGTATACCACCGCCAAGGCAAACTGTGTGGCAATGGCCGCATCTACGGCATTACCACCTTGCTCCATAATCTCTTTTCCTACTTTGGAGGCCAATGGATGTGCCGAAACTACCATTGCCTGTTCGGCAATGAGTCCACGGTTTTCATACGAGATTTTTAAAGGTGGTTTTTGGCAGGTAAATACTGCCACAAGTAGCAATAGCGATAGGAACTTTTTCATGATGTACTCAGGCTTTAAAGTCTATTTTTTACCGATCGTATTTTGGAAAAGTTTATAAATTCTTTTGTACTCATCTGTCCAGCTAGAAGGCGTAGTAAACCCATGATTCTCAACTGGATAAAGTGCCATTTCCCAATTGTCTTTGCCTAACTCAATAAGTTTTTGCGCAAGCCTGACAACATCCTGAAAATGAACATTGGTGTCTACCATACCATGAGCAATCAATAGGTCTCCTTCCAAGCCATCTGCAAAGTAGATAGGAGAACTTCTTTTGTATGCAATAGGGTCTTCGACTGGTGTATTGAGAATGTTAGAAGTATATCCATGATTGTAATGTGCCCAGTCAGTAACTGACCTTAACGCGGCACCGGCACTGATTACATCAGGATGCTGAAACATCGCGAAGAGGGTAATGAAACCACCATAGGAACCACCATACATCCCGATTCTGTTGGCTTCAACACCATGTTCTTCTCTCAGGTATTTTGCACCATCAATCTGGTCGGAAAGGTCTTTTCCTCCCATATGTCGATAAATGCCTGTTCTCCAATCACGGCCATAGCCAGAACTGGCGCGGTAATCTATGTCCAGAACGGTATAGCCTTGAGCTCTGAGCATGTTATTGAACATAAACTCTCTCTGGTAAGTACTCCACCAATAATGTACATTCTGCAAGTAACCTGCTCCGTGTACAAAGATCACACCTGCTCCATTCGGATTCTCCGGCTTGTATAGTCTTGCATGTACCGTAGCACCATCTTCAGCAGTGAACGTCACAATTTCAGGCTGATACCAATCATACTGCTTAAAGTCATCTTGTAAACTCTCAGTTAGCTGTGTCCTTTTTGCTCCTGGTTTATTGGCTTGCACAAAGAGCTCATTAGGTCTGTCAATGTAGGAGTGAAGCACTGCTAAAGTTTTCTCATCTGGCGATAAGGTGACTTGGTTATTACCATCCTCAGTGGTGATTTGAGTGATTTTGCCTCCTTTGACCGGCATGCTATAGAAATGCCTGATGCCAGGGTGCTTCATGTTTGCGGTGAAGTACCACTTGGAGCCATCTTTCGAAAGAGAAGGACTATAGACTTCAAAGTTTCCGGAAGTAAGTTGCGTTTGCACGCCATTTGAAAAATCATGTAAATAGAGGTGAGAATAACCAGATTTTTCCGACTGGAAGTAAATGGTTTTGTTGTCAGGAAGGAAGCCGAGAGTACCAGATCCGAACTCACTACCAATTCCCGGACCTGCTATCCAAGCCTCATCTCTTTGTCTGTCCACCTCAATCAAGTCTCCTGAATCAGGAAGTAACCTCATGATCCAACGGTCTTTGTTATCATGTGAAGCAAAGTGTACTACAGTGTATTGTCCATCTTTAGACCATAGAATCGTATTGGCAGAAACTAATCTTGGCTTTGACTCAACCTCACGGTCAGGGTAGTCTTTTACATAATCAGGGAGATCAGAAATGCCTGGTAGCTTTTCTGTATCTATCATGTAATGCTCATCCTCACCTATGTTATAAATGCCAATCTTACTATGACCTTGTTCTCCTCCAACTTTACTTCTGGCACGAATGTCTGTCGTGTAACCGGTTGAAGTCACATAATTGGGAACAATCGTGTTTTTGGCGCCCTTTTCTGGTGCATAATAAACACTGAAACTCACATAATTACCGTCAGGGGAGAGTCTTAAGTTTCTGACGTTAGGAAGTTTAATAGAACTACGTCTACTATTTGGGCTTTGCGCCTGATTCGAAAAGCTACGGAAGCGATTTTGATTACGAGGTCTATTTCTACGTTCTTCAAGAATGCTTGAGGTCACCAATTGATCTTTCCTTAGCCAACTATCCTGTTCACGATTCCCAGAGTTTTGATTGTTAGCGGTTCTTCTTGGGGAGTCATCATTTTCCGATTCAATAATGATATTGGTCAATTGAGTAATCAATCCGGATTTTGTATTAACCGAAAACAGATTGTTCTCTGAGACAAATGTGATGACGTCATTGCTATGAAATCTTGCATTGCTCTCTCTGGCATTGGTTGCCGTAATTTGAGTTTCTGCTTTGGATTTGACGTCCATAGTGTAGACATCTCCGCCTTTAACAAAGACTATCCTACTTTCATTTTCATTATAAACGTAAGAAGAAGGCCAGCCTTCATTTCTATCGTCAGACTTTTCAGGAGTGCCACCATTCTTGCCAACCTTATAAGTCGTTGCTCGACCAGAATCCTCAGGGTTCCAGTTAAAGAAAATGGATTTACTGTCTTTTGACCAACTCACACGGGATGGCGGAGTTCCAACAAATTTTGATTGTGATTGCATGATCTCCTCGACTGTGAGATCGGTGAGTGGTTTGTTTTGAGCAAATGAGCTTGTAACCCAAAGCACTATGGATAGAGATAAGAGGATCTTACGCATAACTTTTCCGAATGATTTTTTTCAAACATAAATAAAAACCAGAGTAAAGTAATACCAAATATTATGGATGGTTGGCAGGAGCAATTCTCCCTATTTGGGAGGGATAATTTTCATATTGGGAATAGACTGGCTAATTAAAAATACTCTGCATGCATAATAAATCGTTTTAAACTTGTTTAAGCGCAGGAATCACCTCTACCGTGAATTTTGGTATGCTTTCGGCATTTGCCTTGACAAACATCGGTATATGAAAAGGCAACTGTTAGTAGTAGAAGACGAACAAAGCACCAGAAGGCTCTACTACTAACAGTTGCCTT
>Ga0207422_1001233_pt1 | contig 55007 bp, 56 predicted proteins | sample MarCyaLeptolynsp_FD_187757 | JGI IMG/M metagenome (GOLD analysis project Ga0207422, IMG submission 187757) | Marine cyanobacterial communities from Panama - species 1 Leptolyngbya sp. (SPAdes) | ecosystem: Environmental > Aquatic > Marine > Unclassified | place: Panama: Panama City | collected... | reverse complement strand
GTTACCGAAGCCCTTGAAAACACGGAAACCGGTCGCGGTGTGCTGGCCGGAATCGGAATTGCGCTGCTGGCGATGATGATCGACCGGGTGGTGCAAAAGGCGAACAGGGTTCGTCACTAACCAGCGCGACGGACCGCTCGTCTCGGCCCGCCTGAAAACTCGAAAAGGGAGAAAACCATGAAACTCGTCAACACGCTCGCCCTGAGCACGGCCCTCATGCTCGGCTCGACCGCAATCGGTCTTGCCGCGGACGCAAAAGTCGCGATCTCGGATCTGACATGGACCGGCGCCAAGGCCATCGGCCATGTTATCCAGGCAGTGATCCAGGGGCCTCTGGACTCAGAGGCCGAAATCAAATCCGGCCTGTCGGACGGGTCGATCATCGCGGCGGGCATGGACAAGGGCGACGGATCCGCCGATGTCTACACCGATCTCTGGATGCCGAACAGGCAGGCGATCTGGGACAAATATGTCGACGGCGCAAAAACCGTCGCCCACAACACATACTATCTCGGCACCCAGAAAATGTATGTGCCGTCCTATATGGCCGACAGGGTCAAGTCGGTCGAGGATCTGAAGAATCCGGAAATCGCCGCCATGTTCGACAAGGACGGAAACGGCAAGGGCGAATATTGGGCCGGAGATGCCGGTTGGAAGTCGACCCGCATGTGGCAGGTCAAGTTCAAGAGCTACGGCCTGTCGGAACTCTGGGAACCCGAAATCATTCCCGACGCCACGTTCAAAGGTCAGTTGAAGACGTCCTACGCGCGCGAAAAGCCGATCCTGTTTTATTACTGGACGCCGGAATGGGTCCACGCCGCCTACGACATCTCGCCGCTCGAAGAACCGGCCCGCACCGACGGTTGTGAAAACGTCAATCTGGACAAGGAAGACTGGCTCGAAGCATCGACTTTCGGGTGCGCCAGCCAGGATGCCAAAATCTACGTCGCCTATTCCAAATCACTGGAACAGCGCAATCCTGCTGCAGCGAAGTTTCTCAGCCAGATGACGCTTGACCCGGCGGTCGTCAATGAATGGATCCTGAAGATTGGCCGCGACAAACTCGATCCGCGCGACGTGGCCGAAGACTGGGTCGAGAACAACATGGACACGGTCAACAAGTGGATCAATTGATCCATCCGATCACGAAACGGAAGTGCAAGGGGCCTGATCCCCTTGCGCTTTAGGGTCTGCGGACAGACCCTGAACCCACAAACCGGCCTGGTTCAATGGGTCAGGCCGCTTCCGTCTGCAGCGCCGCGACTTCTTCCTCCGACGGCCTGTGGCCGTTCAGATAAAGAACACAGGTCGTTCGCAGCATCGAGGCGAAGTTCGGCACGTCGCCATTGATTTCTATGGCCTCATCGTAGAGCTGGGTCAGAAATTTCGGCGTGGTCAATTGCTGGCTTTCGGCAATCTCGTCCAGGAGCACCCAGAACGCCGCCTCCAATTGAATGCTGGTCGAATGTCCGGCAATCCGGACCGACCGGTTGACGGGCTTGTACCCGTCGGGATCCTGTCCCGCAAACACTCTGCACATGCGCTTTCTCCCGGTTGTCATTGTATCGTGTCGCCTCACCCCGCGGCTCTCGTTCGTCGCGTTGAATGATTGCGTCAATGATCATCCCAAATTGGAATTTGTGCAAGGGCACGATGCCCTGAGCGCCGATGTGCCCGAGGGCGCCGATTGGCTATTTGCCGTGAGACTTCAGAAAAAAATCGACCGTTTCCTGGACCACCCGTTCCATCTGGTCCTCGGTCACCGTCTGCCCGGAAAAGATGAACGGCCAGAAGGCGCGTGACTTGATCAGGCCGAGAAACTGTTCTCCGGCGACATGGGCATCCGGCGTCACAATGGCGCCGTCGGCACTCGCCGCGACCATGAATTTCTGAAATACGGGAACCTTGTCGAGCTTGGAGTTCATGTTGCCCGCAAGAACCGGATCACGGATGATTTCGCCGACCACAAGCCGTGCCAGCCCCATAAATGCCGGCGACGTCAACAACTTGCCTTCACCCCATCCGAGTTCAACCAATTGCTCGCGGATCGGGCGCGCAGGATCGTAGGTGATGTCAAGCGCCGGATTCGCCTGTTCCGCCATCCGATCCAGGATCGCATGGAACAACGCCTCCTTGTTTTCGAAATGATTGTAAACGGTGCGCTTGGACACGTTGGCGCGCGCGGCAATGCAATCCATACTCGTGGAGGCATAGCCCAGGTCCTGGAAAACCGCGACGGCCGCGTCCAGAATCTGCCTGTGCTTTTCCGCCATCAGCGCCATCGGCGCGCCCTCCCGATTCCTGTCACATTTATCATGCCAGCTATCCTAGTGAAAAAAGTACACTGAAGGGTTTACATTTTTGAGCTTGCATGTAAACTGCTCAGTGTAGTTTACCTCACAATGCATAATGCATAATGACATGCGCTCCGGAACGAGGACGCCGTTCTGCCTTGTACCCGCATCCGCGCCGGACATCATATGCTGATTGCCGGCGCAACCTACATCTCCAACCCACGGGAGGCCACCACCCATGTCAATTACCCTCACAATTAATGGCGAGCGGCGCACCGTCGACGCCGAACCCGAGACACCCCTGTTGTGGGTCATTCGCGACGACCTTGACCTCACGGGCACCAAGTTCGGGTGCGGCGTCGCATCCTGCGGCGCCTGCACCGTGCATGTGGACGGAGAACCGGTCCGCTCCTGCCAGACCCTGGTGGAAGATGTTACCGACAGCGAGGTCACGACAATCGAAGGCATCACCGGAAAGGTCGCCACCGCGGTCCGGGAGTCCTGGCGCGAACTGGACGTCGTGCAGTGCGGTTACTGCCAGTCCGGCCAGATCATGTCGGCGGTTGGTCTGCTTACCGAAACACCGAAACCGACGGACGAAGACATAGACAGCGCCATGAGCGGAAATGCCTGCCGCTGTGCCACCTACCAACGCATCCGCGCCGCGATTCACCACGCTGCCGACAAGCTGGAGGCCTGAAAATGACCATCCAATCCACAAGACGCTCGTTTCTCCAGGGAACGATAGCCGCCGGGGCAGCCCTGACCGTGGGCCTTTCGCCAACCGGGCTATTGGCAGCCGGAAACGCGACGGCGCCCCTGAACCCGTTTGTCAAAATCTCGAGCGACGGCACCGTAACCGTCGTTCTGAAGCACTTCGAAATGGGCCAGGGAACGACGACCGGCCTGTCGACGCTGGTAGCGGAAGAACTTGACGCCGACTGGGACAGTCTGGCGATCGAATTCGCGCCGGCCGACAATGCCCGCTACGCCAACCTCCTGTTCGGGGCGCAGGGCACGGGCGGCTCAACAGCAATCGCCAATTCCTATATGCAATATCGCAGCGCCGGAGCCGCGGCACGGGAAGTTCTGATCAAAGCGGCCGCAAACGCGTGGAACGTCGACCCGGCATCGATCTCAATTGAAAAGGGAGTCCTGAAATCGGGTGACCGCAGCGCCCATTTCGGAGAAATGGCGGCCGCCGCGGCCGAGATCACACCTTCGGAAAAACCACCCCTGAAGGATCCCGGCAGTTTCAATCTGATCGGCAATGCCAACCTTGCGCGCAAGGATTCGCGCGACAAGACCGTCGGCGCGACCAAATTCGCCATGGACGTCAAGGTTCCGGGCATGGTCGTCGCGATGATCAAACGACCGCCTCGGTTCGGCGGAGCCCTGGTGTCGTTCGACGCGGAAGCTGCGAAAGAGATCAAGGGTTTCATCGACGCGAAAGCGATGCCGAACGGCGCTGGTGTCGCAGTCTACGCCAAAAACACCTGGGCCGCGATCCGGTCGCAGGAGGCGATCGTGGCCGAATGGGACTATTCCGCAGCCGAGACCCGATCTTCCGGCAAGATGATGGACGACCATGTCGCCCTTCTCGACCAGCCGCAATACCAGGCAAGCAAGGGTTCGGACCCGGACACAACCAAGGCGGCAATCGATGGCGCAGCCAAGGTCGTGGAAGCGGAATTCCAGTTTCCCAATCTGGCGCATGCGCCGATGGAACCGCTGAACTGCGTCATCGAACCGACGGAAGCCGGCGTTCGCGTGCATGACGGGAGCCAGTTCCCCGGGATCACCCATCCGACCGTGGCGGCGATTCTGCAACTGAAGCCGGAGCAGGTCGAAGTCAACACCGTGTTTGCCGGAGGTTCGTTCGGCCGCCGCGCGACGCCGACCTCGGACTATCAGGCGGAAGCCGCAATGGCCTTCGCCATTCTGGGCGGCAAGACGCCGGTCAAGCTGGTCTGGAGCCGGGAGGACGATCTGGCCGGCGGCTATTATCGTCCGATGGCGGCACACCGGGTGAAAATCGGATTTGGAAGCGACAACAAGATTGCCGGCTGGGATCATCGTATCGCCACCAAATCAATCATCAAGGGCACGCCGTTTGAATCCGTTCTGGTGCATGACGGTATCGACCATTCTTCGGTCGAGGGCATATCCGACACCCACTATGCGCTTCCGGTATTCTCGGTTGGCCTGAGCGATTTCCAGACGCCTATCCCGGTCCTTTGGTGGCGATCGGTGGGCCACACGCACACGGCCTACGTCATGGAAGTGATGATCGACATGGCCGCAGAAGCGGCAGGTGTCGATCCGGTCGCGTTCCGTCTCGACCTGCTGTCGGGCGGCGACAAGGACCAGCAGCGTCTGAGCGGCGTGCTGAAACTCGCGGTCGCGAAGTCCGACTGGAACAAACCTCTGCCGGAGGGGCGCGGGCGCGGCGTCGCCGTGCACAAATCCTTCAACAGCTATGTCGCGGAAGTCGTGGAAGTGTCGACGAGCGACGGCGCGGTCAAGATCGAAAGGGTAACCTGCGCAGTGGATTGCGGAATCACGATCAATCCGGACGTCGTCAAGGCGCAGATGGAGGGCGGAATCGGCTACGGTCTCGGTGCCATTATGCGTAATGCAATTACGCTTGATGAAAACGGCGAAGTCGAACAGGCCAACTTCCCGGACTACGAACCGCTGCGCATGCCGGATATCGGCAGCATCGACGTGCACCTGTTGGCGTCCGACGAGGCGCCTACGGGCGTCGGCGAACCGGGCACACCGCCGTCCGGCCCCGCCCTGGCCAATGCCATCTATGCAGCGACCGGCAAGCGGATCACCAGATTGCCGATGGACGTGAACGGGATCGAGTTCGCTTAAAACGAAAACATTCAATGCCCGGCGCGTGATCCCGAACGGATCATGCGCCGCGTTCATTTCCGCATACAGCCGCATGCGCCGGACGCCATTCGGCATAACAGATTAACGCATGTCGCGTTTGATCTGCCTCAGATCAAACGAATACGATTTGCGCAACAAAAGGTCTGCAGCGTGTTGCGTGAATCCGATTTCACGCGACACGTTGTAGCGGATGTCCTAACCGGCAATCCTGACCGAACCGGAGGTCTGGTCTTTGACAACGTCTGCTTCCCCGGCAAGATAGGTCCGCCCACGACCGTTTTCCTTGGCGCGATAAAGAGCTTCGTCGGCACTGCGGATTATGGTCTTTGCCGTGAGCGCGTCGTCCGGCCACCAGGCCACTCCGATCGAGGCGCTGACCTTGCCGGTCCCGCCCTCAAACATGACCGGTTCGCAAACACTCTCGATCAGAGTATCACAGAGCCACAGAACACGGTCGCGATCGAGCTTGTCACGCAGCAGAATAATGAACTCGTCACCACCGATACGCGCCGCCATACCATCCTCTCCAACGCCTCGCGAAATCCGGTCGGCGACGGTCTTGATGACGACATCTCCAGCCTGATGACCATAGGTGTCATTGACCGACTTGAACCGATCCAGATCGAGACAGAGAATGGCGCACCGGGCTTGCGCGCCTTCTGAAATGATATCTTCCAAGCAGCGGTCGAACTGCAATCGATTGGGAAGTCCGGTCAAGGCATCATGCAAGGCCAGAAACCGGTTTCTCCTTAGGCTTTCCTGAAGGGCCGTAAGCATGCGACCAAAACGCAAGGCGACAAACAGAAGCGCAACTCCGACCAAGGCAAGCAGAGCGGCCAGCGACGGCAGTGCACGGTTCCAGATTTCCTCGGACGGGGACGCTATCCGCCAGACCGCATGAAACTGCCGAGACCCGGCGCCGCTGTCGAGGTCGAGGGATTCCAGACCCTCCGCAACCGGCGCCATCGCACCGATCTTGAAGCTGGTGAGGCCGAGCTTGTCGGCAACAGCGCTAAATGTCCGGGGTCCCAGAGGCTTGAAAGTCAAAAGGGTTTGCGGCGGACCATCGGGAAGCAAAGCTGCATCGCTCGGCACAATGGCCTGAACCACCATGACACCGATCTGCCCGTCAAGGATCCGTATTCCGGCTGCGTAGACGGGGTCCGCATCGGGCAATGAATTGTCCGGCACGAAATATCCGCCATCGCGCGCCTTGCGCCTTTGCATGTAACGGTTCTGCGCATCTTCGATGAGGTCGGCATTTTCCCGGACCGCGCCCCGACCATCATCTGGTTTCAGAAGCGAATCCTTGAAGACGGTCAAGCGGCTTTTGCCATCAGGCGCGACGACAATCGTCGTCTGGATGCCAAAATCGCCCCAGAGCCAATCAACGATTTCGTCTTGAACGAAATCCGGATCGATGCGCTCGCCCAGAGCCTTCACTGACGCATCCCAATGCGAAATCTGTGACTGATCGCGGGCCACCAGTTCGACCTGCCGGTCAATTTCGTTGCGAACCAGATGCTGTTCGACGTCCTTGCGCAGGGATTCCGCAACTGTTCCGGCGGTCTGCAGGACATACAGGTTGGCGCCGGCGAACATCGCTATGACGATGGCACAGAGACCGTAGACCACGTGGGCAATGCTCCTGCCTGCGTTCGGACCAGGCGCTGCCACGGCGGCCGTATTGCTGCTGATGGTCATGAAATTCCCCTATCCCGGTCGGAAGAATAGACGAAAAGGCTGAATATTCGGCTAATCGGCTTCAGCCACCGCTCATGACAAATGGCAGGTCACAAAGAATCGACTCCCCCCACACTCCGAGTTGGATATGATCCAATCAGATGAATTCGCGGCCAAAGGGGAATACGCGATGCGGACACGAGGAACTTGTCGACTACAGGTTTTTATTCGATCTACAGGATTTGCCTGCCTGCTGGTTTGGGCACTTGCAGGACTGCTTGCTCCGGCCCACGCGGACCAGAAAGATCCGCGTCTGGATGATCTGTTTGCACATCTGCAGGATGTTACGGAACCGCAGGATGTCTTTGCAACAGAGCGCAAAATCTGGTCGATCTGGCTTGAAGCCTCCGACGAAAAAGCCCAACGGCTTCTGGATGCCGGTATCGATGCGATGAACAAGGGAGACCACGGATCGGCAATGGACGCTTTCGACGAAGTAATCGCCGTTGCGCCGGACTTTGCGGAAGGCTGGAACAAACGCGCCACCCTGCATTACATCATGGGCAATCTGGAACGCTCCCTTGAAGACATAGAAAAGACGCTGGAACTGGAACCGCGTCACTTCGGCGCCCTGTCCGGACGCGGCCTTGTCTACGCCAACCTTGACGATCTTGAAAAGGCACTTATTGCGTTCGAGGATGCCTTGGCCGTGAACCCGAAAATGGCCGGACCGCGGGTCAATGCCGACGCCATCCGTGAGGTCCTGAAAAAACGGGAGATCTGAGCGTGTTCTGCATGTTTGCAGGGAAGTGCAGCGGCCGCGCGATCAAGTAATTCGTGGAGTGATCTGCCGCGGCTCTGGACAGGTGCCGGGCGGGCACATTTGACACCGGGCATCGATCTTGCGGCGCAAAAATAGCTATCCGCCACAGCGGTTTCATCGCCTCACAAACGGCATTTCTGGACAACGCCCCATTCTGAAGACGAGATTTGGATACCTTCAGCGACGGCCAGCCTTTCAACGGGCCTATGTGGTGCGAAGGACTACATCATTCTCGCCGCGCCGGAGACCCGGATCGAGCTTCCGGGAGCATCGGGAATTTCCGCCGTCAGAAACGATTTCATGCCCATATCCTCCCCCTGTACGATTTCGATGCGTCCGTTGTGCGGCCAATTGATGTCGCGCAGATAGCCCGCGAAAGCCGCGGCCGCCGCTCCGGTCGCTGGATCCTCCACGACGCCGCCGGACGCAAAGGGATTGCGGGCGTGAAACTTCTGATCGGATTCCACAAAGATCAGGGCAATGGTGACAAGGCCCGCCGCATTCATGAGCGTGCGGCCCGCTTCCAGATCGTAGTCCATCGCCGACAGATCCGAACGATCGGACAGGGCAAGCACCAGGTGTGATGCTCCGCCATTCACGAGTCCGGGCGGGATCCTGCCATCGAGCTGGTCGCGCCGGTATCCAAACAGACGCAATGCCTTTTCCACCAGTGCGCCGTCGGCCGGCGCACTGTGTGTCGGCGGAGATTGCAGAGCCGCGGAAACGATGTCGCCGTCGCGCCGTCCTTCAACCGTGATTTTCGCCTTGTTCAGATGCAGTTCAAACAGGCCATCTCCGTATTGGCGCGCCAATGCCGCGCCAAGCGCAATTGTTGCATGCCCGCAGAACGGCACCTCGGATGCAGGCGAGAAATACCGAACCCGCCAGCCTTCACCGCAAGGCGCCGCAAAAGCGGTTTCGGAAAACCCGACATCCGCAGCTACGGATTGCATGGTCTCCCCGTCGGGCAGTTCGGTCCCGATCACCACTCCGGCCGGGTTGCCTCCCTGATTGCCGTCGCTGAAGGACGCTATTCTCTGAACTTCCATGGTCATGGCTCCGCAGGCGGTTCCGTCCGGTCAGGGAAGGTCTACCAGGCATCCCGGAGGAATACCGGCAGATCGATAGCCGGCGGTTCGCGCGGGATCTGATACATCATATCGCTCACATAGCCATGATGATAGGAGGCATGGTTGACGAGATGCAACAGGATATCGGACCGCGTCATCGACCCTTGTCCGCCGCCGACAAATTCGAATTCTATGGCTTCGTCCAATTCCCCTGCGCTCAGGTCGTCCACCAGGGTGACGTACCAGTCGTCGATCTGGGCCATGCTGTTCCGAATTTCTGACAGGCGCGGCGCCTCATCCGTGTTTCGGGCGTGGTAGGGATGGCGGGTACCGGTCAGATGCGCCTTGAAAATCGTGTCGACGACGAGGATATGATTGAACGTGTGATTGATCGTCCTGAATGTGGTGGGCCGCACCTTCGTCAGCTCGCTCACGGGAATTTCGGATGCGAAGTCGAGCATCGTCGCGTTCATCCATTTCTTGTAGTGGACGAGCATTGAAAACCTATCGGCGGGTTGATGCGGGTACACCATGAATGTTCCCCTGTCAGGATCGCGCCGTTGTCCTATCCGACAATCGGCAGTTCCGGCGCCGCGCGCCGGGTCAGAAGTTCGCATCCGTCCTCGCGGATGACAATGTTCTCTTCATGCACCATCATTTTGCCGGGGGCATAGGTCATGCCGGGTTCCAGGGTCAGGACCATGCCGGGGCGCAAAACCGTTTCGTCAAACGATGTGTGCGACGGCCATTCGGTCAACTGCATACCGAGACCGTGGCCGAGCCGACCCACATCGTTGCCGAGCGCGCCGCCCGCCTCCATGACGGATTGCATTGCTCGGAACAGGTCGGCACAGGTGGCGCCGGGCCGGGCGGCGGCGAGCCCGGCTTCCGTGGCCCGGAAGACCGTTTCATAGCTCGCCCTTGCGAGATCGTCGGCGGTCTCGATGGCGAAGTTGCGGTCGAAATCGCAGAAATAGCCGTCGAAAACGGAACCGGTGTCAAGGATCAGGACATCCCCACGTTGCAGCCTGCGCCCGGTCGGCGGTGCAATGATGTCGTTGTAGCCGCCGGGACCGGCACCACCGACCAGATAGGAGACGTCATCAAGGCCGCGCCGAAGACAATCAACCTTGAAAGCGCGGAAAACCTCCGTGTCCGGCATGTTCCTGCGCAGCCACGCCGGCACGTTCGCAAATGCGCGGCTGGCCCGGTCACAGGCATAGGCGATTTTTTCGATTTCGCGTTCCGACTTGCGCATGCGCAGAGTCCGGATCAGACCGCCGGCATCGACGAACGTCCGATCGGACAGGTCGTCGCGCAACCGATCAAAATCGGTCAGCGACATGCGCAGTGCGGTTTCAGCTCCCATCGGCATGCCAACGCGACCACCTGCGCCGGAACAGGATTGCAGCGCGTCTGCCAACAGGGAATACCCGTCATCGACCGGGTCGGGTGAAGACCACGTGCGAATGTCATCGACCCAGGTTCCGGCCATACTCTGCGCCCCTATGCCAGGGATGATCGCGATCGGTTTGCCGGTTTTCGGAACGACCAGGAACCAGGGTCGTGTCGGGCTCTGGAAGAACTGGGTGTGAAAGCCGGAGAAATAGCGGATATTCTCCTCGGTCGTGACCAGCAAGACCTCGAGTTTTTCATCCGCCATCAGGGCCTGGGCACGGTCAAGACGGCGTTCGTACTCATCGACCGGAAAACCGCGAGGCGGCTGTACCGCAATGTGGTCGTTGCAAGGCTTTGTCTCGGTCATTAATGCATTCCCCGGTCATGCTCGGGACGGCCCGGCAATTCGGGCGCGGCCATTCGTCTGTGTACAGGAGCGATCCGGGATGGCAAGAATGGGCTGTGATCGATTGTATTGGAAATGGGCTTGCGGGATGGATGATGACTGACTTGCGAAACGATAGGGATGACAAGGGGAAATCCGGCGCGTTCTACCAGCGTGACCGGCTTTGGCATCCTCCGGCCTATGCGCCGGGATACAAATCCTCTGTCCTCCGGTCGCCGCAAAAAGCGCTTCTGTCGCTCGACAATACACTTTCTGAAATGACGGGGCCGGTGTTCGGGCGCGACATGCTGGGCGAGCTTGACAATGACCTGATTTTGAATTTCGCCAAGGACGGGGAACCGATCGGCCAAAGAATCATGGTGCACGGTCGTGTGACCGACGAGGACGGACGTCCGGTCCGCAATGCCCTGGTTGAGGTCTGGCAGGCCAATGCCGGGGGGCGCTACCGGCACCGAAATGAGCGCTATATCGCGCCGCTCGATCCGAATTTCGGCGGTTGCGGGCGTACCGTCACCAATGACGACGGCGATTATTGCTTTCGCACGGTCAAACCCGGCGCCTATCCCTGGCCGAACGGGGTCAATGACTGGCGGCCGTCGCATATCCACTTTTCGCTGTTCGGCGACGGGTTCGCGCAACGGCTGATCACCCAGATGTATTTCGAGGGCGACCCTCTGATTCCGCTCTGTCCGATCGTACGCACGATCCCGGACCAGGCGGCGATCGACCGGCTGGTTGCCGCGCTCGATATGCAGAACACGGTTCCGATGGACCTGCGCGCGTACAAGTTCGACATCGTGCTGCGCGGCCGCCGGGCGACACCGTTTGAAAACCGCAGGGAGGGCAATTAATGGTTCAGGATCTCTTCCGGTTCAAGGAATCGGCCTCCCAGACCGCCGGTCCCTATGTGCATATCGGCTGCACCCCCAACTTTTCCGGTATCAAAGGCGTGTTTCCATCCGATCTCGGCTCGGCCATGGTCAACGCCCAGACCAAAGGGCGGCGGATCGTGTTAACGGGCAAGGTTCTGGACGGAACCGGGACCCCACTTCGCGACTCGCTGGTCGAAATCTGGCAGGCCGACAGCGCCGGGTATTACCCTTCACCGTCCGAAACACGAGGCGCGGCCGACCCGCATTTCACCGGGTTTGGCCGCTGCGCGACCGATCTCGACACCGGCGTCTACACGTTCGAGACCATCAAGCCCGGGCCGGTTCCCTATCCCGATGGACGCCCCATGGCGCCGCACATCTCAATGTGGATCGTCGCCCGCGGCATTAATCTCGGCCTGCACACGCGTGTTTATTTTTCCGATGAAGCCGACGCCAACGCCGCTGATCCGGTGTTGCAGCGGGTCGAACACAAGGTGCGGGTGCCGACATTGATTGCGCAGATGGACGGCGACACGTATACCTTCGACATTCATCTCCAAGGCCCCAGCGAAACCATCTTTTTCGATATCTGACATGACAACACCCTGCATCATCACCGTCGCCATCACCGGATCCGTCACGACGAAGGATCATAACCCGGCCGTTCCGATCACAATTGCCGAACAGATCGAATCGACCCACGAATCTTTCGAGGCCGGCGCCACACTCGCCCATTGCCACGTGCGCGACGACGCGGGCAAACCGACGTCCGATCCGGACCGGTTCGGCCGTCTGCTTGAAGGGCTGCAGAAACATTGCCCGGGCATGATCGTGCAATTGTCGACCGGTGGCCGGTCCGGCAATGGGCGCGAACGCGGCGGTATGCTGTCATTGCGCCCGGACATGGCGTCGCTGTCGACCGGTTCGGTCAACTTCCCTGCCAGGGTCTACGAAAACCAGCCGGAACTTGTCGACTGGCTGGCCGCAGAAATGCTCGCTTACGATGTCAAACCGGAAATCGAGGCGTTCGATCTTTCGATGATCTTTCAGGCGGTAAAAATGGCGGCCGATGGACGGCTGGCCAACCCGCTGCATGTCCAGTTCGTCATGGGCGTCAAGAATGCCATGCCGGTCGACCGCGAGTCGTTCGAATTTTTTGCCGATACCCTGAAACGCCTCGCCCCGGACGCAACCTGGACCGGGGCCGGAATCGGCAAGGACCAGATCACGCTGAATCGCTGGTCGCTTGAACTCGGCGGCCATTGCCGCACCGGCATGGAAGACAATGTCAGGCTGGACCGGGAGACGCTGGCGCCGTCGAATGCGGCCCTGGTGCAGCGGATCGTCGATCTCTGTCCGGAATACGACCGGCACGTGGCAAGCGTGGCAGAAGCGCGGGACCTGTTGTCCTTGCCTGCGGCGGCCTGAGGATCGGGACTGCCTTTCCTGTCCAGCTGATTCTGTATCAACGGACAGAAAAACGAATAACCGGACGATGAGAAATACGCCGGCAGTCATTACGCCGCTCGGCCGCCGTCCTTCCCCGTAATTCGATTGCACTATTGCCTATGGAAGGTGAGCAGACCGAAATTGACGCCCACCGCCGTGAGGTGCCCCTTGAAGGATGCGGATTGAATCGCGCTCTTGTTGACCTTCAAGTTGTATCCGAGGCTCTTGTAGCGGAGCCTTGAACCCTTGTCCTTGATCTTCACGGTTTTCCAGGACGAGTAGCTGCTGGCAGCCGAGTCCCTGCCACGAGCCATCGCCCCATCGTCGGTAATGCGGATCTCGAATTCGGCCAGCCTGTGAGCTGCCTGATAGAGACCCGGTTCGATTCTGTCGGCGGCCAAGGCTGAGGCCGTGACGATTGGTCCGCAACAGATTGCCAGTACACATGTCATCTGCGATTTCATTGCAAGCCCTCGACTCTTTCGCCCAAACGGCAATCCAATCGTAGTCCGCACAGATACAGAAAAGCGAACAGGGTCGTTTCGAAGTCCCGGTTCCCACGGTTCGGATCTCAAGACAGCGCGGACGTTAGCCGGCTACGACCCACGGCTTGTCTCTCGACACACACTGGAAGCCGATATATTTTTGAGGGATGGACATATCGATTTGTCATTCGGCGTCTGTGGCGCAATCCGCCCAGACCGATCTGGTATCGACAGCGTCACGGCGCAAGCCATGACGCAGGGATCGGATTCCGGCAGACGAAGCGACGCGCGCCTCGACCCATCGGCAGCGAAACCGCCAGCAACGACCGGAATCGGCCATGACATCCTGCTTGCGCTTGCACGCTCCAAACCGGAACTGGTCGCGGCCGCGATAGAATCCAGCCCGGTCAATATCACCATTGCCGATTTGAGCAGCCCGGACATGCCGCTCGCGTATGTCAATTCGGCATTCACTCGAACGACCGGCTATTCAATAGACGAAGTCATCGGTCGCAACTGCCGTTTTCTCCAGGGCCCGGACACCGACCCTGCCGCCGTCGACCTCCTGCGCGATGCGATCAAAACGGAAACCGAGGTTGAGGTAGAGTTCGTCAATTACAAAAAGGATGGAACGGCCTTCATCAATGCGCTCAAGATGGCCCCCGTTCACGATCCACATGGCCGACTGATTTCCTTTGTCGGCATTCAAAACGACGTTACGGAAGAACGCGAACGGGCAAGGCTCGATGTCGAACGTCAGCGGATGGAAGCGCTCGGGCAGATGGCTGGCGGTGTCGCCCATCAATTGAACAATCTCCTGCAGCCCATTGTCACTTTGACGGCACTGCATCGGCCGGACATGCCAGCGGACAATATGGGCCCGGATTTCGACACGGTTCTGGAAAGCGCCCGCCAGGCGGCCGGCGTGGTCGAAGATGTGCTCGCTTTTTCCCGAAGGAAGGAACCCACGTTCGAGACTTTGAGCGTGGCGGAGACAGTTCTCAAAAACGTTGAGTTTATTCGAACCTTACTTCCTAAAAGTATTTTTGTGCATGTTTCAATTAAACCCGAAATCAATAACGTATACACAAATATTGATGCGACGCTGTTCAGTCAGGCTCTGGCAAATTTACTTATCAATTCTTCCCAGGCCATGGATGAAGCCGGTCAGATCTTTGTCGAAGTTGCGTTTGATGACGGCGATTGGATCCATGTGTCGGTTGTGGACGAAGGCCCTGGAATTCCACAAGAAATCAGATCCAGAGTACTGGAACCCTTCTTCAGCACCCGCCTTGAGGAAGGCGGGACCGGGCTCGGCCTTTCGGTTGTTTATGGAATTGTTAACCGACACGGCGGGAAGATTTCGATTACCGGGGCTGGAAACGAACGACGGGGACGAGGGTGCTGCATAACCCTTTCACTCCCCGCGGTTCAGGAGCAGAAGCCCTGATCAGTTCATCCGAACGGGGTTCCCATGGCAAGAATTCTCCTGATTGACGACATGCCGTCCGTCCGCGGCGCAATCGCATCCGTCCTGAAGAAAAACGGACACGACGTTATCGAGGCCGGCGACGGCCGTACCGGCCTCGACAAGGCCGCCGGCGGCCGTTTCGATCTGGTCATCACCGACATCATGATGCCGCTCGCCGATGGAACCGAAGTCATCGCGGCTCTGAAAGACACACCCAGTCCGGTTCCGGTGATCGCCATGTCCGGCGGCGGCAGCGGGATACCGGCGGAAGCCGCCCTGGCAGTGGCGCGCAGCACGGCGGAAACGACGTTGACGAAGCCGTTCGAAAACGAAGCGCTGCTGGACGCTGTCAACGCACTCCTTTGATATTCGCGCACCGCCGCGACAGTTCCGATTTACGTCCGAGGTATGACAATGGCCTGGTTGAACAATCTGAAAATCTCACACCGAATTTCCCTGGCTTTTTTCCTGGTCAGCGCGATTATCTTCGTGATGGGTGTGAATGCGATCTTTACGGTTCGCTCCCTCGATCACGATTTCATCGAATTCGCGGAACACGGTGAGGCTCTGCAGATCTCTGCCGACACGACCCGGGCGTTCATGGAAATGAATATGCTCGCCCACGATTACATCTCACACTCGACGGACGAAAAACTGGCAGAGGTTAAACGGTCTCATGACGCGGTCATTGCGCTGATTGACGCGGAACTGCCGAGAATCCACATTCCCGAAGACAAGGCCAAGCTTGAGGAAGTGAGGCATTTGATCGAGGAATACTGGGCTGGCTTTTCCAAACTTTCCGAAGACCGGCGCATCCAAAAGAAACTTGTCGACCACGATTTGCACGAGACGGGAGACTTGCTACAGGCGGAATTCCAGGAAATCTACGACCATGTGAGGCACGCGGAGGAAGCGACCTCCCGACCCGGAAAGGCCCTGCCCGTCATTTATGACGCCATGGTGCATCTGCTGATTGCCCGCGATCATGCAAACCGGTTTGTTTATGGCGGCCACAAAACTGACCTGGACTGGGCGTTTGCCGAGATGGAGCGTGTCAAAAAGGATCTGGTCAGCGACGAAGTCAAATCTCTGGAACCCCGAGATCAGGCGCTTATTGCCAAGGCCCGAGAGCAGCTCAAAATCTACTACGCCAGCCTTGAAAAATATGTCGAACTGGAAAAGGAAGTCCTCCACCTCCAGAAAGATGTTATGGATGTGGATACGGTAAAAATTCTGAAAGACCTCAAGGATATCGAAGATCTGGCAATCGAAACCGAGCACAAGATCGGCGAACATGTTCACCAGCAGGCTGGTTTTGCGGTCACTGCTTCCATCGTCATCCTGGTTGTCGCATCCCTGCTGGCCGTGGGATTGTCTGTCGGCCTTGGGCGCGCCATCAGTGTCCCCATTCGCCGAACCACGGAAATCATGAATGCCATGGCCGGTGGGAAACTGGATCTGGATATCCCCGAAGCCCATGGCAAGAATGAAATCTCCGACATGAACAAAGCCCTGCATGTTTTCCATGAAGGAATGTCGGCCCGACTTGAACTGCAGGCGGAGCAGGCTCGAGACAAAGAGAAGAAATCGCGCAGGCAGGACGAAATCAATCAATTGGTTGGCATTTTCGGCAGCACTATCCGCGGCGTGTTCAAACGGGTCTCGACAGAAACAACAGAGATGTCACAAACAGCGGCCCTTTTGCTCGACAATTCCGAAGCGACCAACAATCAGGCACAACTCCTGAACAATGAAGCAAGCGAAACGGCCAATGTCGTGACGACGGTTTCATCCGCAGCCGAGGAATTGTCGGCCTCGATTTCCGAGATCCAGCGCCGAGTCGACCATTCTTCGACCATATCCGACCAGGCGATCGAACGCGCCAAGGCCACGAGTGCCAGCTTTTCGGACCTCCTGGATGCTGCTGGACAGATCAGCAGCGTTGTCGAACTCATCAACGAAATCGCCGAACAGACAAATCTGCTTGCCTTGAACGCGACCATTGAGGCAGCCCGCGCCGGAGAAGCTGGCAAGGGATTTGCCATCGTCGCCAGCGAGGTCAAGGAACTGGCAAACCAGACCGCCAGCGCAACCGGCGAAATCAGCGGTCAGGTCGACGCCGTGCAACGCACCGCGAAAGAAGCCGAAGAAGCCATGACCAGCATCAATACGACGATATCGGAGATCCATGAGGTCGCCGGCAGTATCTCAGAAGCGGTCCGCCAGCAGCATATCGCAACAACCGAAATCGCCCAGAGCGTCGAAGTCGTGGCCAACAGCGCCCGCAGTGTCGGAAGCAGCGTGGAGGTCGTGACGGGCTATGCCGAGCAGGGACGCGATGGCGCCCGACAGGTCAAGGACGGCGCGGCGCATGTCGCGGAAGAGGCAATTGTCCTCAGCTCGGAAGTCGAGACATTCCTCGGTGCGCTGAACACGGACGACGATGACACGTTCGAGATCCTGAGCGTGGATCTGGAAGCTGAAATCCACATCGCAAATAAAAGCCATCGCGCGAAGGTAAAGACGATCTCGGCCGCCGCGGCCACCGTCGATGTCGCAATTCCGTACGATGCGGGATCCGCGCTGACAATCAAGATCGATGCCCTGGCGGACGCCATAACGGCCCGTCTGGCGGCGGTAGACGGTGCGACAAGCCAAATTCAGTTCCCGCTCAGCCACGAACACATCGCGAAAATGCGGGATACCCTGCCATTGCTTAAAGTTCGGCGCGCGGCTTAGCCCGATCCGCACGCGTCTCGGTGTTCAAATTGCCTTGGTGACTCTGCAAGGCTTTGGTCCAACTCCTATATCGACGCAATAATGCCAAAGGAACCCAAGACTGACTGATCGGATGAATTCATTCTGGAGTCCTTTGGTACAACTGCGTGGACAATATTTCATCACACGCGCAGACGGGAGCAAGCCTGCATTCGTTCGAAACGGACCGTCCGATCCTATTCCTTCAGGGATTCCATGTAGGCGATGACATCCGCGATCTCGAGCGGCTCGAGCGTGAAGACCGGCATGTCCGGGTGTCCGGTCACGATCCCCTCAGCAAAGCCTTCTTCGAGCCCGTCAAGGGGATAGTAAGTGGAAATTTCACGAAAGGGCGGAGCGTTGGAATGCTTGCTCTTGTCCGACTTTCCGATTGCATGACAGCGGGCGCAATTGCGTTCCACGAAACGTTTGCCGTGCGCTATGGGTTGTACCCAGGCAATCCAGGCGGCGAGGTCGTCGGCCTGTTTCTTGGTGATGGCGAAGTGCGGCATGTCGCTGTCATTGGGCGTGGTGCGCCGCAGAAGCATCTCGGAGACGGTTTCAACGGGCCGGCGATCGGAAAGGGACCAGAATGGCGGCGCGAGACTGTGATCGCTTTCCCCTTCGAGGCCTGTGGCATGACAGCGGCCGCAATTGAGTTCGGCAAGCGCGCGGCCATGTTCGACATCCGGGCTTTGGGCCTGAACCGGGGCGGGTGTGCCGGCATACAGGAAGCCGACTAAAGCCAAAGTGGCGAGAATGATCTGGCCGGATCTGAAAATCATGAGGGGCTCCGAATTGTATGACATTCCTGATTCATACGCTGTGAGCGCGCATTCGTCTTGCGCTGGATCAAGTGCGGTCCTTCGCCGATGGGGCCGCAGACGGGCAAAAGTCCAAAAACATACCCATATCTCTGGAGGGAGCACACGCGACAGGGATCCGTTTGAACCTGAAACAGACCCAGGAGGCTCTATGCCGGGCACCCCGAATTCGCTCTATCCCACCACCAAACCAGGGCGCCTCGCAGGCAAACGCGCCTGCATAACCGGCGGCAGTCGCGGTATCGGACTGGCCATCGCCGAAAATTTCCGGCGCGAGGGCGCCGACGTCGTCACGTGCGGGCGCGGCGACAGGCCGAAAAACCTGTCTGAGGATATCGGCTGGATCAAGGCGGACCTGCGTCGGCCGGACGGTATTCTTGGATTTCGGGACGACATTATGGCTCTGATCGGCGCGCCTGACATTCTGGTCAACAATGCCGGCGTGCAGGTCGAGAAGACCGTCGTAACGTCCTCCTACGACGATTGGGACGCCGTGGTCGGTCTCAACGCCAAGAGCGCGTTTGCCTGTTGCCGTGCAATCCTTCCGGCGCTTATCGGGCGTGGTGGCGGTTCGATCGTTAATATCGGCTCGCTCAGCGGCTTGCAGGCGGATCCGTCGATGGCGCTCTACAATGCCTCCAAGGCCTTTGTCCACGGGCTAACACGCAGCATTGCCGTCGATCACGGCCGGGACGGTATTCGCTGCAATACCATCTGCCCGGGGTGGATCGAAACCGGCATGGCCGATGCCGCTTTCGCCCGGGCAAGGGATCCGGACCGTGCGCGGACCGATGCACTCAACAGGCATCCGATCGGGCGTTTCGGTACGCCGGAAGATGTCGCCGGCGCCGCGCTCTGGCTGGCGTCGGACGAAGCCGCCTTCGTCACCGGCCAGATGCTGATTGTCGACGGAGGGCTGACCGCGGCGACCCCGGTCCGACCGGATTTTTTTTAGGACGCTCATCCCAACCGCAGCCGTGCTTTATGAGCTTCGTGAATATGCTTGCGTGCAGCGGTCTCAGCACGATCGAAATCGCGGGCTTCGATGGCATCGACGATCGCTTCATGCTCCTCGATCGCCGAATGTCGCCGGTCCGCGTCGACGAATGTGGTGCCGTCAAGAAGAAGCAGGGATTGTTTCATGTGCTCGATCTGGGCGGCGAGGTAGGAATTGTGCGCAGCAAGCGTCAGACGGCGGTGAAAATTACGGTTGGCCGCCGCAAGCGCAAAGGCATCGGCGCCGCTGTTGCGATCGGCCTCGGTCATTTCACGCAGAAGCGCAATTTCGGCGTCGCTGGCATGCTGCGCGGCAAGTCTGGCAACGGTGCCTTCCAGCACGGCCCGGACCACGTAGAGCTCATTGAGCTGATCATTGTCCAAGGTCGGTATGACCATGCCGCGGTTCGGTTGATGAACCGCCAAACCCTGCGCCTCCAGCCGTTTCAGGCCTTCGCGGATCGGTGTGCGGCTGACGCCGAAGCTCTCAGCCAGTTCGGCTTCGCGCAAGCGGGTTCCGGGCTTCAGATTGCCCTGCTCTATTGCGGCCAGCAGGATCCCATAAATGTCGTTTCCGCTTGTCGAGGCCATTGTCGGATTGAATATCCCGAGGATTTGCGTTTTTTTGTGTACGGACGTATACAATATTTTCCCTACCGGAACAATATTCATACGCCACGCTCCACAATCCAACTTCTGAACCTTGATTTCCCCATGTTCCAAATCCGGACATCCCCAACGTGATCGCCGATTCGCTACACACGCTTATCAATACGTTCGGCGTCGGCACGTTGGTCCTCGTGGCCTTTCTGGCACTGGTGACTTCGGCAGTGCACGGCGCGACCGGTATCGCCGGCGGATTCCTGCTTTCAGCGGCACTGGCGCCTCTGATCGGAGTGAAGCCGATCATCCCCCTGATTTCCGTATCGCTGCTGATCAGCCACAGCACACGGGCGTTGCTGAATTTCCGCAACATCGATCTAAAGGCGTTTCTATACATTTCCGTGCCCGCCTTTCCATGCATCGTCGGCGTGGCTTTGCTCTATGGAAAAATGTCGGCGACGATGATCGCCGTTTTTCTCGGACTTGTCATTTTGCTATCGATTCCGATGCGGCGTTGGGCGCACTCGCGCAACATCAAAGCAGGTCCGAAAACACTGCACGGTGCCGGGGCTGTCTACGGCGCACTGTCGGGAGCGTCAGTCGGTCCAGGCATGCTGCTGGTTCCGTTCATGCTCGGCTACGGCCTGACCAAGGAAGCCTTCGTCGCGACCCTGGCCGTCATTGCCCTCACGACCAATCTCACCCGGGTCGGGGTCTATGGCGGCTCGAACCTGCTCGATCCAACCTATGTGGTGCTTGGCATTGTCGTCGGATTCATGACGATTCCGGGAAACTGGATCGGCCGCTCGATATTGCGGCGGCTGACCAATGAATCCCATGCCGGCTTTGTCGATTTTCTCACGACTTTCGGCGCGCTGAACTTTTTCTGGCTGGCGTTTCGCGGGTATTAAGGCCCGTTTTCCCGTCGACGGCTTAAGCCGATGGGCCCCCGGCTTTTGCCGCCGAGCGACCGATCACATTGGAAAGAATGCCGGCGGCAGTGATCGCGGATGTTCCCTGCGGATCCAGTTCCGGCACGAACTCGATCATATCGACACCGACCAGGTCGGCTTTTGCCGTCAGGCCGGCGATCAGGTCTAGGACCTGGAGGTAGGTCAGTCCGCCCGGCGTCGGCGCCATGACCGCCGGCATGATCGCGGCGTCGAGCCCGTCGCAATCGATGGTCAGGACACAGCGCGCGCCCGGCTCGACATGCCGCAACGCCGCGTCTATGCCGCTATGATGAATGGCGTTCGCCGGCACGATCTTCGCGCCCCACTCGCGGGCGATATCGACCTCTCGCCTGCGGGCGCTGCCAAATCCGCGCATGCCGACCTGCACGATCCCGGTGACGTGAGGCATTTCCGAGGCCCGGCGCATGGTGCTGGAAAATCCCAGGGGTTCGCCGCGGCGCTCGTCGCGCCAGTCGATATGCGCGTCCACCTGTACGATCGTGATCGGCCCGTGGTCGGCAAAGCCTGAAAAAAACGGTATCGGCACGGAATCATCGCCTCCGATCATGATCGGCATGGCGCCAGTGGCGAGCACCGCCCGCGTTGCCTGTTCGATCATCTGTCGATTTCTTTCGCCGGCAAGCGGTTCGGTTTCAAGGTCGCCGAGATCGAATAACCTGTAGGCGCCGTCGTTCAAAAGGGTCCCGTCGAAATCGAAATTCCAGTGGTCGATCCAGTCCGCGTCATTGCCGAACGAGCGCCTGAGAGCATTGGCGGCCTCCGCATAGCCCTGATTGTCGATACCGGGATAAGGCGTGCCATGCGGAGCGCCGAACAGAACGGCATTCGCCCCGTCGATATTTCTGTCGGCTGCGAATTTGGCGCCCATGAACGCAGTTTCGGGTGGGCGAAAAGTCGGCAAGTCTGGCATTTCGGGCCTCCAGGGTGGTGCGATGCAGTCTAGTCCCGATCCGTCGGCATGACGAAGCAGTTTTCCTCCGCCTGTACGCCTCCATTCGCAGCCCACTCTCGAAACACCTCAAGAACTTGCGTTTTTTTTGCGTCTGCGGAATCCAATTAGTTGATAAGGCATTAAAATCGGTTTTCTTTGGGGGAACCGTTATCACAGGATGCCAACACCGGCCGCGAAAGGATGTTGCGGGCTCCCATGGTCACAAAGGACAACGGTATCAAAACGCGCTTTGCAGAAACCTTCTTTTCACTGGCAGCCTTGCTCGCCGGCCAGACCGGCGCCCTGGCGCAGGACGTCGGCAGCAAGGACGTCGACGGCAACACCTACCTGCATTTTCAACAATTGGAAGGCGTTTACAGCAACGACTGGACCGGCAAAGTGTCTGAAGAAAACGGTGACGGTTCCAAGAGGGTCGATATCCTTGCCGAGGGCAAACTGCCGTTTGATGGCGTGCTGACGATTTCCTGCAAGGCCGGTGGCAAAGTCAATTGGGATGTCGGTGAAGATTCGTTTCTCTCCGCCGACGATGTCCCCTCGGAGGTCGTCGCCAATGCCAAAAAACACTTCTGCTGACGCATCGGGGGCTGGCGGCGATCCTGCTGCAAGAGGATGCTGTCGAACACCGTTTCAGACCTTTGCCCGGGCGCGCCAATACCGACGATACCGCGCGCCGATCAGGACTTGATCCGGTTGCCGGAGCCGATCCCTATTTGTCGTAATCGCTCAGGTCTTCCGGCGCATGAAGCAGCGTGCCTTCATATTTCGGGAGATCGTCATTCAGTTGAAGCCAGGACAATCTGCTTTGATAATTGACATGGAATTGCGGAGCAAAATCCTCCGGGTTTTCCAGAGATGCGGCATAAAGATGCATTCCTCCTGCATAATGGTCGGCCTCAAATCCCATCGGCGATCCGCAATTTCGGCAAAAATGCCGTAACACTCCCTTTGAACTTTCCAGCGTTTTTGGGGCGTCTCCAGTCCACTTGAAGTTTTTGATTGGCACGCCGAGCCATGCGACAACCGGCGCGGCGCAGTTGCGGCGACAGTCATCGCAGTGACAATAACAGGCCCAGGTTGCTTCGCCCCCATACTCCCATTTTGTATTTCCACATAGGCAATGACCCCGTGTTGCCATTTTCTCTTCCTGTTTCTCGCGGGAGCAGCCCGTCTCCGGAATGCCGTTTTCCAAGCCAACCACATACCTCGTTGGCAGCAGAACGTGAATTGGACTGTTTGTCTTTCAAACGCGACACGGCCGGATTGTAAAATGTTCAAATCCTGCACGAACCAGCCGCCAGCACATTTGTCGAGCCATTGGCGGGCTGAGCCGTCATTTGGTATGGAGGGAGGCACTCCCCGTAACGCGCGCCGGATCATGATGACGGACCATAACATTCCAGACCTGGAGTCAGAGCGGCTTCTCTTTCGCGGCCACACGGCCGACGATTTCACCGCGAGCGCCGCTATGTGGGCCGATCTGGACGTGGTGCGCTACTTATCAGGGCGAGCGGCAACGCCTGAAGAATCCTGGTCACGCCTGTTGCGTTATGCCGGACACTGGCAAGTGCTTGGATTTGGTTATTGGGTCATGGAATGCCGGCAGACCGGAGATTTTCTCGGCGAAATCGGATTTGCCGATTTCAAGCGGGACATGACACCATCCCTCGGCGGACGACCTGAAGCTGGTTGGGCGCTAATATCCGCTGCTCACGGGCGGGGATTGGCCACCGAGGCGCTGTGCCGGGTCACCGAATGGGCGGACATCTGTCTTGACGGACCGACGGTCTGCATACTCAATCCGCGCCATCGCGCGTCAAAACGCGTCGCCGAAAAGGCCGGCTATGTCGACCGCTCAAATGCCCGGTATCGCGGCGAGACCGTGCGGATCATGGAACGCCCGCGTCGGAATCCCGACTTCTAGCGAGACAGGACATGTGGGAATGTCCTCCTACTCCAGGTGCGCCTGTCCGCTGACACCCGACGGCGTCTTGAGGCCAAGCGCCAGGCCGGCGCAGACCGCGGGAAAAAGGGCCAGCATCCACAAAGTGCCGGAGGCGCTGCCAACCAGATCAAAGGCGAGACCGACGGGAAGCGGTCCAAGTGATGCACCGACAACGCCGATCATCTGTCCGGTGCCTTGGATGCTGCCGATGTGTCGCCGGCCGAAATAGCGCGGCCAGACGTAGCCGAACATGGTCATGCTGAAAGCATTGTTGAGGCCGAACAATATCGCATAAAGAATTGCCGTTTCGGTGCTGTTCACCTGGGTAATCGCAATCAGGGATCCAGCTGTAACGAGCAAAGCCGCCGCACAGACGAAACGGGTTCGCACCCGATCGAACACTCTGCCCACCACCGGCATCGCCACGACCATGGCCACGGCGGAAACGGCGAACACACGCGCCGCCATCTCCGCGCTTAGTCCCTGGCTGGTCAGAATCGAGACCTGGTAGAAATGAAGAGTCGTGACCAGCATGGCAATCGCAAACATACCGGCCGAAAGAATGTAGAAACTGCGTTCGCGCAACGCCTCATTCAAAGTCAATCCGCTGATTGTCTCTTCGTCGGACCCGGATTCGGATTTGGGCGCCGGCGCGCCATCCGGCGCAAGCCCCATATCTTCCGGCTTGTTGACGACAAGAAAAATCACCGGCGGCAACATCAGAAGCCAGGTCAGGCCTCCGAGCATGAACCACGCCTGGCGCCATCCAAACGTCTCCAGAAGATAGTGCGACAAGGGCGGGTGAACGGCCATGGAAACACCAAAGCCGAGTGCCATCAGGGACAGCGCAATCCCACGGTTGCGGCTGAACCATTGCGACACCAGATTGGCGCAGCCGAGCATCATGGATCCCTGGCCGAAAAACCGCAGCAACGCAAATCCGATCGACAACCAGATGAAATTGGCAGCGGCGCCAAAAAACAGACAGGCCAGCCCGAGCAGCAGAACGACGATCGTCAACATCCGCTTCGGTCCGTACCGGTCGAAAAACCGCCCCATGCGCGGCAAGAGAAACGCCGCCGCAAGCGTCGCCAGTCCGTAAGCGGTTGCCAGCGTCGCCTTGGAGACGCCGAGATCACGGCCGATCGGCTCGACAAAGACACTGAACGTATGCGACTGACCCGGCCCGCTGACAAAAATCCCGAGACTGGCAACGGCGACGATTGTCCATCCGTAGAACACACCCGACCGGGATGAAATGGTTTCTTCGCGCTCGCTCGGCATTTGTTTTCTCCGGAGGGACCTGCCTCGCGGCAGGGAGGTCGGGATGTAATTCGCACGCGAGACTAACCCCGACATCCTCACAAATCCATGCGCAAACAATCCACAAGTAATCAGAGGCGGTTTGAATCGCTCGCCTGACGAATGTTATATTGACACCATGGTACCAATACACTACATGATTGCCTATGAAAAAAACTGTCGAACGCGTTCAAACCGGCATTCGTCTCGAAAAACGTCTGCTTAAAGTTCTCAAAGGCTTGGCCGAGCATCTCGACATGTCGGTTGCCGATCTTATCGAGGGCATGTCGCTGCATTGTTTCGAAAACAAGCCGCCGTTTTCTGATCATACCCTTAACAAGATTCAGCAATTGAAGTCGGTCTACGATCTCGACCTCGACGCATCCGACAGTCACATGTTGACGGAGGCTGAAGACGAATGACAAACAGTGGACCAGGCGACGTCGTGACGGCGTTCAAAGCGGGCGATATCGACCCGGCACAGTTTGGACATCTTGATCATGTGCGTGTCGCCTTTGAATTGCTGAGCCGGCAGGACTTTTTCGACGCCGCGTCGGACTACGCCTCTGGCATACGGCTTATCGCCGGCAAAGCCGGCGTGCCGGAAAAGTTCAATGCAACGATCACGCTCGCATATCTAAGCCTTATCGCCGAACGCATGGGCGCATCGGTCGATGCCGATTGGAAAGACTTTGTCGCGTGCAATCCCGACCTCCTGACAATGGATGCGCTAGGCAGATTTTATTCGCGCGACCGCCTGCAATCCGATCTCGCCAGATCCCGATTTCTCTTGCCGGACGGAGGAGACCGGTCAGAGTCGACAGAATCTTAAAGATTCTATCTTAAATTGATCCGATTGAGTTATTTTCGGATCGTTGAACCGTGTGCGTTTCAAGCCATATTCCTCGGAAACCCGAGAGGTCGAAACAATCGGTCTCCAGCCGACTGCGGCGCTGGTTGAAGCTCGGGATGATCTGTGTCTCGGCCGGGCTGGGTACCATCCCTGTCCTGGATGAACCAAAAGCCAGTGCACAGGAATCGACCACATCAAGCGTTGACCTGACCGAAGCGGAAAAAGCCTGGCTCGCCAAACATCCCGACATCGGACTCGCGATCGACACCGGATGGGCGCCCTTTGAATATGTCGACGATGACGGTGACTATCGGGGCATGGCGGCCGAGTATATCCGGCTGGTCGAGGAACGGCTTGGCATCCGATTGCGCATCGACACAAATCGCACGTGGCCGGAAATGGTCGAAGCCGTGAAGGCGCACGAACTCGACGCATTTTCCCTGGTTGTGAAAACGCCCAAACGCGACGCGTATCTTAATTTCACCGAACCCTATATCTCCTTTCCCATGGTGATCGTCGCCCTGGACACCGAACCCTATATCGACGGGATTCCGGCGCTGCGCAATCTGACGGTATCGGTTGTCGAAAGTTATGCTTCCCATGAATTGCTTGTTCAGAACCACCCAGACCTGAAACTGCGCCCGGCAGGCAGCGTGCGCGAAGGTCTCGAGGCTGTGTCAAACGGCCAGGCACATGCCTTTATCGGCAACCTCGCCGTCGCCAGCCAGGTCATTCGCAATGCAGGCATCACCAACCTGAAAATTTCCGGCCAGACGCCTTATCGGTTCGAACTGAGCATGGCCGTCAGAAAGGATTGGCCGGAACTGATTCCGATCCTGCAAAAGGCACTGGATTCAGTAACGCCGGAAGAACGCGATGCGATCTACAATCGCTGGATCCGCGTGAAATATCGCCAGGACGTCGACTATAGGATCGTGCTGGCGGTGGTCATGATCGGGGCAATCGTGCTTGGTGTCATTCTTGTGTGGAACCGCAAACTGAAAGACGAGATCCACCGCCGTCATGCCGTCGAGGCATCGCTCGATCACGAGCGGACGCGCCTGAAGGAAATCATCGAGAGCACCAATGTCGGAACCTGGGAATGGAACGTTCGGACCGGTGAAACCGAGTTCAACGAACGATGGGCGGATATCATTGGCTATTCGCTTGATGAATTGAAAAATTCGATTGGCGATTTCCGGGTTACGCTGACCCATCCCGGCGATCTGCAGGAATCGCGCGATCTGATGGAAACGGCCTTCCGGCAGAAACTGGATTGTTACGAATGTGAAATTCGCATGCGTCACAAAGAGGGCCACTGGGTATGGATCCGTGATCGCGCGAAGGTGGTCGAATGGGACCAGGACGGCAAACCGCTTCGTGTCTCGGGAACCCACAGCGACATCACCGAGCGGAAGAAGAGCGAATCCCGTCTGCAGCTTGCCGCCAGTGTCTTCACGTCGGTCCTGGAAGGCATCGCCATCACCGATCCGGACGGCATCATTCTTGATGTGAACGATGCTTTTACGCGCATAACCGGTCACGAACGGGCAGCGATGATCGGACAGGATCTGCGGCACCTCAATTCCGTCGACGACGATTCGGAATTCTACGACACCTTGTGGCGAGCTTTGCAGGAGCACGGCAAGTGGTCCGGAGAGATCTGGAAACATCGCAAAGACGGCAGCAGATACGCCGAAATGCTGACGATAAGCACAGTTCGAGACGACAACGGCATCCCGCAGCACAACATCGCCTTGATCTCCGACATTACCGGTATCAAGGATCATCAGCGGCAATTGGAGAACCTTGCCCATTTCGACGCACTGACCGGCCTGCCCAACCGGGTGCTCCTGGCCGACCGCCTGCATGCCGCAATGGCCCGCGCGCTACGTCAGAACAAACAACTGGCCGTGGCCTACATCGATCTGGACGGTTTCAAAGCTGTCAACGACACGCACGGCCACGAAACCGGCGACGATCTCCTTATTGCCGTCTCCGCGCGAATGCAGGAGGTGCTGCGCGAAGTCGATACTCTGTCGCGACTCGGCGGCGATGAATTCGTCGCGGTTCTGACGGATCTCGAAGACCCCAACCGCTGCACGCAAATTCTGGATCGACTGCTGGCGACTGTCGGAAAACCGATCGATCTCGACGGAATATCACCTCAGGTTTCTGCCAGCATCGGCGTCACATTCTTCCCGCAATCGGAGACTGTTGAGGCTGACCAATTGATGCGTCAGGCCGATCAGGCCATGTATCAGGCGAAACTGACGGGCAAGAACCGCTATCACATGTTCGACGGTCATCGCGACCGCGCGGTCAGAGATCACCATGAAAATCTGTTTCGAGCCCGGCGGGCCCTGGCCCGTGACGCATTCGAATTGCATTACCAGCCGGTCGTGAATTTGCAGACCGGCGAAATCGTAGGCGCGGAGGCCCTGCTTCGCTGGAACGACGAGGAACGCGGCCTGCTGCTGCCCGGCGAATTTCGCTGGGCGCTGGACGAGCATCCGCTCGCCGCCGATCTCGGCGAATGGGTGATCAATACCGCACTTGCCCAGATCGCCACCTGGCAGGAGACCGGGTTGTGCATTCCCGTCAGTGTCAATGTCGGTGTACGGCACCTGGCGCACGAGGATTTCGCCATGCGTTTGCAGGCTCTGCTTGCCATGCATCCCGATGTGCAGCCGGACCGCTTGATGATCGAGGTCGTTGAAACTCCGGATCTCCGTGACCTGCCCGGCGTTGGGGAAACGATGCGGGAATGCCGCTCCGCCGGCGTGCACCTCGCGCTCGACGATTTCGGCACCGGTCACGCATCTCTCGAGCATCTGAAGGGTCTGCCGGTCACACAGGTCAAGACCAACCCGAAACTGCTACGCGCTCTCGGCGAATCCGACGCCAATCCGGCTTTGTTGCAGGGCCTTTTGAGCCTGGCCAAGGCATTCGGTGTCACCGTCACCGCAAAGGCGGTGGAAACACAAGCGCAAGGCGAGGCATTGTCAGGCATGAAGTGTGCAAACGCGCAGGGATATGCAATCGCAGCTCCGATGCCAGCCGAAGACTTTTCCGAGTGGGCGCGAGACCACAACCCGTACCAATTGTGGTCAAACAAGCCGAGTGATGCAACCGCGACCGGTTGAGCGAAAGACCCACGGCCACCTTCAGGGCCGATGCGTCGGACATGATGCCGCTGCGCAAGCGGGACAAAGAGTCCTTTCATCAAGAAGTTGCATTTAAAACAACAACTTACCGGGCATCACGGCCGGCCAACCCGGCTTTCTCATGCACCTACGTCTTTTGCCTGTCGACTTTTCACCCAATTTCCGTTAAAGAAACCTCCGTACTAATACGGAAGAATTCGATGGAAAAATATCGCGAAATCTCGCCGACCCGGTGACCGCGCCCCAAGGGTGCCGTCACCCTTGATCCGGAAGACGCTTTTTGGTCGTCGCCGGTTTTCCGTCCATCTCAGCACAACAATCAGTCCCTGAAGAGACCTTCGGTCCTGACGAACGCGCGTTCGCTTCCGTTGTCTCAGAACTCGCGAGGAGCGGAGACATGTTCCGTTTTCTGGAATCCCTCATTGACCCCTTTCAGGCGACACGCGATACGCCGGCAGGACGATTCTGGCCGTTCGTGCGCGACCATCTGCGTCCCTTCCGCGGAATTCTTGGTATTGTCGCCTGTACCGGCTTTGCCGTTGCCCTGGTCGAAACCGGATTGATCTTTTATGCCGGTCGTCTGGTTGATCTTATGGCGGCCAGCGGGCTGGAACAGTTTGCCGCTCAGCACGGTCTCGAACTGGCTGCGGTCGCTTTGCTGATCCTGATTGTCCGGCCCTTGGTTATTGTCCTGAACATCGGCCTATTGAACCACGGTCTGTCGGTCAATCTCCTGGATCAGGTTCGCTGGCGGTCACACAAACACCTTCTTGGTCAATCCGTCGGTTTCTTCCAGAACGATTTCGCCGGGCGGATTGCCAACCGGGTTATGCAGACAGGACCGGCCGTGGAGGATTCCGCCTATATGGCGTTCGAGGCGATCTGGTATGCGGCAGCCTATGTGCTTGGCGCCATCGCGATCCTGCTGAACGCCGACGAACGTCTGATTGTGCCTCTGGCGCTCTGGTTGGCGGCCTATCTTTGGCTTCTGCGGATGCTGGTCCCAAAAATGGGTGCAGCCTCCAAACGCCTTTCCGATGCCCGCTCTCTGGTCACCGGCCGGATCGTCGACGCCTATACGAACATTCAGACGGTCAAGCTGTTTGCCCATGCCGAGAAAGAAGAGGCGTACGCAAAAAACGCCATGCGCAAACACCGCTTGCGGTTCTCGCGGCTTATGCGGCTGAGCACCATCATGACGGCCAGCCTTGCGTCGCTGAACGGGATTCTCATCGTCGGCACGGTCGGAACGGCGGTGTGGCTGTGGCAAAGCGGAGAAACCTCGATCGGCGCAGTCGCCGCTGCCGCCGCCCTTACGCTGCGCCTCAACGCCATGACCGGCTGGATCATGTGGGTAACCTCGCAACTTTTCCAACACGCGGGTATTATCAAGGAAGGGATGGAGACCATTTCGGAACCGCACGGGGTTGTCGACCGGCCGGGCGCGCAATTTCTCGCAATCGACGGCGGGACCATAGGCTTCCATTCCGTGTCGCATTTTTACGGGCGCGGCGCGGACCACCCGGTTGCCGGCGGGCTGCACGACATCGATCTGGAGATCAAGCCTGGGGAGCGGGTGGGCCTGGTCGGCCGGTCGGGGGCCGGCAAATCCACGCTGATCAACCTGCTGCTGCGGTTCTATGATGTGGAATCCGGCCACATTACAATCGACGGACAGGACATTGCCGGCGTAACACAGGATTCGCTGCGCCGTGCAATTTCCGTCGTAACCCAGGATACGGCCCTGTTGCACCGCTCGGTGCGAGACAATATCCTCTATGGCCGACCGGAGGCGAGCGATGCCCAGATGCGCGAGGCGGCGCGGCTGGTCTATGCCGACGACTTTATCGCCGGGCTGGAGGATCCAAAGGGCCGCCGGGGCTATGACGCCCATGTCGGCGAACGCGGCGTCAAACTTTCCGGCGGACAGCGTCAACGCATCGCGCTGGCGCGCGCCGTGCTCAAAGATGCCCCGATTCTGGTGCTCGACGAGGCGACCTCAGCCCTCGATTCGGAAGCCGAAGCGCTGATCCAGGCGGCGCTGGCCACCCTGATGCAGGGAAAAACCGTGATCGCCATTGCCCACCGATTGTCGACGATTCAACGCATGGACAGGATCATCGTATTGGATCAGGGCCGGGTTGCGGAACAGGGCACCCACGCCGCGCTACTGGACCGGGGCGGCCTTTACGAATCGTTCTGGTCGAGGCAATCCGGCGGTTTCATCGGCATCGAGGCGCCAGACAGGCCGGACGCCAAAGCCGGATAGATGAACCCAAACCGGCTGCAGCAGCGATTGCAGCCGGTTTCCTGTTCGAACGCCGGGGCGTACCTTCGGATCGAACAATTATTTGTTCGTTACGCATTGTTAATCGTTTGTGACTGAAAATGGCCTCTCAACAGAACATTCGGTTGACATTCCGTTCACGCCCGAGGTTTGCGATATGAGCGATCTTTCAGAATCCACGTTGGTCATGGTCGACGATTGCGCCGACGAGATCCATCTGACCGAACAAAGAATTCGTCGCGAGGGGATTGTAAACCGGTTTGTCGCCGCACAGGACCCCGAAGCGCTTCCGAGCCTGTTGGGCGACATGGTCAAGGACGGCGTCGACAAAAACAGCTTCCTCATTCTTCTCGATATCAACATGCCGCGGACGGACGGATTCGAGACCCTGAAATCGCTGCGCGCCAGCCCCGATTACAAGGACATACCGGTATTGATGCTGTCCGGCTCCGATGATGAGGATCACATGTTCGAGTGTCTTGAACTGGGCGGGGACGGGTTCCTGAGCAAACCGTTTTCCGGCGACGAGTTTTTCGCCGCCGTTCAGAACATTCCACGGATCAAGAAAAAGATCCTGCAATAGGGCTCGTTCGCTTCAGACTGAATCGCCTGAGCGAATAAGAAATGCGCAGAAACGACGTCTCTTCGCCGTCGAAATCTGCAGGGGCACATTCGTCCCGGCAAACCGCCTCACCTTGAAGCAGCAATCAATTTTCCAACCGTGTTCCAGTTGCGCGCGGTTCCCGGCCGCTGGAGAGACCGCTCGAGAACGGCAGGGGTCAACTTCGACCGGCCCACACCCTCCACGTAGTCGATAAAGACTTCTCGCCCAACGACGGCCATCCGCTCCGGACCCTGATGCGCCAGGAGGGTTGCTGTCTGTTCCGGCGACGGTTCCATTTCCAGAAACAGGACAAGGAGATGATTGGGCCGCGCCTCGGCGGCATCCGCAAACGGATTTCGCGCGACGACCTCTTCAAGGTCGCCGGGTCGACGCAGGAATATCTTGTTGCCAAGACCATGGCTAACGAGGACATCGGTCAACCGTTTGCTGATTTCCTCGATGCCTGCACCGGACGAAAAAACCACGTTGCCGGTAGCCAGAACCGTCCTGACATTCTCAAAACCATTGCGATTGCAACCTTCACGAAGCTGCTGCATGGACATCTTCTTGTGTGTTGACGGTCCAATTGCCCTGATCAGGCCGATCCAGGTTGACGTGCGAATTTCTGCCACTTCAGCTCCAGATCCGGTGCCCGATCAGAGTCCAGGTTAACGACCGCGCAAACGCGGACCATTCACCATGTTCAGCCTGCAGGTTCCAACTTGTCCTGGGTCCTGGTCTCGAAGTCACCGGCGTCATGACGTTCATGCAATTGTTCTTCAAGCGGGCCGGACGTTCGATTGACCATGCGTCCGCGCTGCACGGTCTTGCGTTCAGCAAGCTCGTTAGTCCAGCGGTTCATGTGTTTGTAGGATGGCGTGTCGAGGAACTCCGCGGCTTCGTAGACCCGGTTCAGCACCAGTCCGCCATACCATGGCCAGACAGCCATGTCGGCGATGGTGTATTCGTCACCACACAGATAACGATTGTCTGCCAGGTGACGGTCGAGCACATCCAATTGCCGTTTCACCTCCATGGCGAACCGGTCAATGCAATATTCGATCTTGAACGGCGCATATGTGTAGAAATGCCCAAAACCACCCCCGAGATAAGGGGCGCTGCCCATTTGCCAGAACAGCCATGACAGCAATTCCGCCCGATCCGCCGGATCTTTCGGCAGGAAGGCGCCAAACTTTTCCGCCAGATACAAAAGGATGGCGCCGGATTCGAAAACCCGCGTCGGTTTCGCTGTGCTGTGATCGATCAGTGCCGGAATCTTGGAATTCGGATTGACTTCAACGAAGCCGCTGCCGAACTGGTCGCCGTCTCCGATCTTTATCAGATGTGCATCATATTCCGCGCCTGTGATTCCAAGGGCCAGCAACTCCTCCAGGAGGATGGTGACCTTGACGCCATTCGGGGTTCCGAGCGAATAAAGCTGCAGCGGATGCTTTCCGACAGGCAGTTCCTTATCATGGGTTTTTCCCGCGATGGGGCGGTTGGTCTTGGCAAAGGCGCCCCCGTTTTCGGACTCCCATTTCCAGACTTTTGGCGGCGTGTAATTTGTATCGGTCATGTCCTGGGCTCCATTCAACGGGTGATAAACCGACGGAGAGACTTACTGCATGTCATTGCCGGATGAAAAGAATGACATGCTCCAACTCCTCGATTTTGTGCAAATCTTTTCTGTTCAGACGCATTCATCGCGACAGCGAGCGCTTCGGCGAACACCTGTATCGCATCCGACACGGTGATGCACAGGCCGTTTGTCCGCCAAACCGGGGGATCACCAAAACTTGAGCATTTCACCTCGTGGAACAGGCCGGTCGCTCCGGATTCGACATTACGGTCTCAGGGTCGACCGCTCGCCGCCAGAAGAGTTCCGAAGGTGACAAACATGCCGCCGGTCATCCGTCGCAGGATCCGCGCCCGACCGGGATTTTCAAGGAACCGGCGCAACCAGCCTCCGGCAAACGCAATGAGAACATGGTTTGCGCTGCATAACGCGCCGTAGCTCATGGCGAGAATCCAGACCTGCGGACCGATCGGATCCGATGTGTTCAAAAAGGGCGGAAACAGAGCCGTCAGTGCGACAATCGCCTTTGGATTGGTCAGCGAAATGGCCAGGGCCTGAAAGGTCAGAGCGCGCATCGGAGGCGGACCGGGCGAGGCCGATTTGTCAACGAGAAAGGCTGACCGGTCTCGCCAGATCCGTATACCCAACCAAACGAGATACCCGGCGCCAACGAGCTTCAGAACGAAAAAGGCCGTCATCGAAGCGGCCATCAAGGCTCCGAGACCGAACCCGACAGCCAGACCCAACACACCAATTCCCAGGCCGTTGACGATACCGATAAGGATTGTGACTTTCGGTCCGTAGCGCAGGGCATTGGTGATCGCAAACAGAATACCCGGACCCGGGCTCACAACCGGTGCAATGCTGACAACCAGAAACAGCAGCCAGATTTCGAGGCTCACAAGATGATCCTTTGGCGGGAGTATTCAGGATTGGAAAGGGATACGAAGACGCGGCGACACCGGCCGTTCATAAGCTGCGCCGCGCTGGTCAGTCAACCCGCGCAGAGATCACTGCTGTCAACGACCCGGCAGCATCATACGTGTTGATCGACAAGGACCGGATTGCCGTCGGGATCAAGCACAATGAAGCTCGCCGGACCTTGCGAGGTCTCGTCAGCCTCGGCGACAAATTCCACACCTTCGGCCTTGAGCGTCCTTTGAATGTCGCGAACATCGGTGAAGTCGTCGAGCGGGTTGGCTTCCTGGTCCCAGCCTGGATTGAACGTCAGGGTGTTTGATTCGAACATGCCCTGAAACAGACCGATCTTCGTCGCGCCGTTCGATAGAATGAGCCAGCCCTGATCCGCCGCTCCATGAAACGTCGTGAACCCGAGCTTTTCGTAAAAAGCAGCCGAAGCGGCGATATCCTTGACGCTAAGGCTGATCGAGAAGGCTCCGAGATGCATGGGATTGTCCTTTCATGGCCGCGGCCGAATATGGGAAAACTGTCGATATCAGGGTAGCGCAAGGACTGGCCCTCGTCACGACACACAATGAAAGACCGGGGATGACAACGTTGGCCTTGTTTGCATTTGCAGGGCACACGCATCCCTGCCTGATTTACCGAGTGGACTGGTAACGACTGCCGTCCTAAACTCAGCGCCGTCAGGTTTGCTCAAACCGTTTCTGAACTATTCATCCGTTTCGGATTGCCGCTGGATCGCATTGTCGGGAGAACAAATATGTTGAAGTGCTTTCGCCTCGTTCTGTGTCTTTGCGCTCTGGCATCAGGCGCGGCGTTCAGCACACCCGCTTTGTCCGACTGGATGTCCTACGCGATGGACGATCGCGGCGCTGTCGGGCACGGCAGGGCGCCCAGCCGCCGTGCGGCGGAGAATTTTGCCCTGAGCTTTTGCGGCAACGCGGCCTGCAGGATCGCCGATACGACGCAAGTACGCTGCATGGCCTTCGCCGAAAGCCGCTACAACGGCTATTTCGCCGGCATCGGCCGGGCACACAATTCCGGCGCCGCAAAGAGCTACGCGCTGGACTGGTGCTCACGTGGCGCGCCTGTTGCCACCTGCCAGATACGGCACTCCTACTGCAAATAAAGTCTCGAGCGACCGGATTGCCCAAGAAGGACAGGTTCGGCATCAATTGCAGTGGGTTCTCAAATACGGGATGCACACAGCCGGTCAGGCCGGCGGCTGGGTGCCGATCCCGAGCATATTCATGATGAGGGACAAGGCCATCATGCCGGCAACGGCCATGGCGACATATTTCAGCACATCCCAAACCTGCACATGGCTGGTGTAGAAGGTGATGGTGACATCCTGATCCGGAATGACCGACAGGCGAAAGCCCTGTTTGAACGTTCCGATCCGAAACCGATTTTCGGCTTTCAGGTCGTGGATCGCAGACTTGTAACCGAAGAGACTCTTGCGCCGCTCCTCGATCTTGCCCGACACGGGACTGCCGTCCTTGGTTTCGGCCGTGAAGATCACGTCGGCCGCTGACACCGAAAACGGATGCAGGATCTTGGTGCGCCGTTTCGCGCGGGCTTCTACTGGTTTCATGTCTTGGGTCCCACGGACAATTGCACGGTTCAGCGCTCTCGGCGCACGCGAATGCGCAAGGTCAACCGGCGGACACAGACCTGTCAAGATCATCTGCGATCGATTTGCCGTTCGAATGGATGTCTATTCCGGCTCGGCGCTCACGCTGGCCGGCCTTTTCGATGCCGGCGCCGCAACCAGCAATCCCGCTCCGGTGATCAGGACCATTCCACCAACGGTCATGCCATCTGGCCGTTCGGAGAAAAACAGATAGCCCCACAACGCCGCTGAAACCAGATAACCATAGTCGAAGGTGGCAATGATCGACGGCGGAGCAATCTGGTATGCCCGTGCGACGCCGACGAAATAGGCAGCGGACAAGACCCCGAGCAGGGCCATCAATCCCCATGCGCCGGCATCCATGGGGGTCCAGTCGCCAAGCAGGAACGGGAAAACGGCCTGAGCCTTCGTATCAAGCCCGATGACGACAAGCGCGGCTGTGGCAACCAGTCCGGCGAGGAGAAACGCGCCGTGGAGCGAGATCGCCAGGGCCAACGGCGCCTCGTCCTTGCATTTGCTGCGGGTCAGAACCATGGCGAGGGCATAAAACGCAGCCCCGGTCAGCGGCAACAACGTGAACCACGAGAAGGTGTCGGTGCCGGGCTTCAGGATTGCGACAACGCCACAGAACCCCAGGAATACTCCGCCCCATTGACGAGCCGAAACCGGTTCGCCGATCAGCACTGCGGACAACAGCGCGATCATGATCGGATTGGTGTAGACCGCGACCGCCGCCACCGACAGGCTGAGCACGGGGAGCGATGCATAAAAAACCAGCCAGGTCAGGAGCAGGAGCACACTGCGGACAATGGTCCAAAGGGGCGCCCGTAGCCTCAAGTCGACACCAGAGGTCGATGCGAGCCCGACCATGATCGGAAGCGCAACCAACGAGCGCGCGACAAAGACCTGCCAGACCGTCAAGTCGGCGCTGACGAGCTTCACAACGGCGTCAGCGAACGCCATGGTGAGCACGGACGCCACAATGATTACAATTGCCTGAGCGGTCCGATCCGGCCGCATTTGCCCCGTGTCCGTCATGCCCTGCCCTCTTGCTCGCGAGCCCTGTTATGTCCGCGAACTTTCGGACTACCCTAACGGCAAACCAATTATTGAAATAGATATTGATTTCTAATTACATTACTGAAAAATTATAAATAATGAGCCGTACACCGATCAACGGAATAGAAGTCTTCCTGACCATCGTTCAGGAAGGTTCGTTGCGTGCCGCAGCCCGAGTGCTCGGGGTCGGCGCTTCGGCAATCAGCCATCAGTTAAAGGCCCTTGAACGCCGGATCGGCGTGGATCTGTTCGTGCGCACCACCCGATCGATTGAGCTGACCGATGCCGGACGCACACTGCTTGCAGGCGCAGCGCCGGCATTCAACGACATGCTTGAGGCAATTGAAGGGACAAAGACGATCGGCAAAGCCGACACCGGCACTCTGCGACTGACCTTGCCGCGCAGCGCCTACAAGATGATCATCGCCCCCGTACTCGCCGAATTTCAGACGCTGTACCCTCGGATCTGTCTGGATCTGTCCATCAATGAAGGTCTGGTCGATATCGTTCGGGACGGTTTCCACGCAGGCTTTCGCCTTGGAGACCGTCTGACGACGGACATGATCGCGGTACGCCTCACCGGGCCGCTCACTCCCTGTTACTCCGCTGCCCCATCCTATCTCGACGCCAACGGCCGTCCCCGGCATCCACGCGACCTCCTGCATCACAAGTGCGTTCGCTACAAGTTTGTCACCGCCAACCGGATCTGGGACTGGTCCTTCGTCGAAGAAGAACAGATGAAGACCGTCGATCCGCCGACAAAACTGGTGTTCGACAGCATGCAGTCGGTCATGCAGGCCGTGCGCGAAGGCCACGGGATCGGCTGGTCGCTGCGGCCGGTAATCCAGGATCATATTGATGACGGTTCGCTGGAAACGATCCTGGACGGGTATGTGGCGAAACTGCCGCCGTTCTATCTCTACTACCCGCAACAGAATCGGCGCCTGGAGGTGTTGCGGCTGTTCATCGATTTCCTGACGTCGAAAAGGGAAATCTATGCAGCCGCCTACTCTCAGGAAATGGTGGGGAAGAAACCTACGTCATGCTGAACGTTGTAGTCGGCACCATCACCGCTCCGCTTTCGCCGTTGCAGCCGTGCTGAACGAACGCAGCTGACAAACATACTACACGTAATCCGAGCGAGTTCGTGGAAATGCGCCAGGGCCGCTTCAATAGCGGACAGAAGCCTGTGGACATTATACGACCGATGCCTATCTCTGGGTAATGCACATGTTGTGCAGATCGATTTCATCGGACTTCTGTTTGCGCACCCCCTACCCTTCACCGGAACGCAAAAGTGGAACTGCGACACGTTGGGTGCACGCGCGGAGATGGGTTTTAATTCCTGAAAGCGAAAGATCATAATGGGATTTCAGCGGCCTGGATTTGGATCGGCCCGCCTAAGAAAAAATGCAATCTGTCTGGTTCTTGCCTGCGCGACCCTGATTCTGGTGCCGTTGACAGGTGCGACGGCGGCTGAAGTCATCAAGAGTTTTCACGCGCGGATCGAGATTGCCCGGAATGGTGATCTGACAGTCACGGAGACGATTACGGTCAATGCCGAGGGCCGGGAAATCCAGCGGGGAATCTTTCGCGACTTTCCGCGTACTTTCGTCGACGATGAAGGCAGATCAAGGCGCGTGGGGTTCACCGTGCTCTCCGTCAAACGTGGCGGGCAAGACGAGCCCTATCAGACGTCAATCCACAATGACGACAGTCGCGTCTATATCGGGGACGAGGATGTCTTTCTGGACGAGGGTATTTACACCTACGAACTGAAATACAAAACCGATCGGCAAATCCGATTTTTCGAAACCCACGACGAGATCTACTGGAATGTCACGGGCAATGGTTGGGCGTTTCCTATTGAAGAAGCCAGCGCGGAAGTGATCCTGCCCGGCACGGGGACAATCAATGCGACAGACTATTTCACCGGTTTTGCCGGCGCTACAGACAAAAATGCCAGTGCAGCTCTGGAAGACAACGGCAAACGAGCCCGCTTTGCTACCATAGCGCCGCTTGCGAAAAACCAGGGCCTGACAATCGTTGCGTCAATGGCCAAAGGGGTCATTGACCCACCGAACGACTCGCAGGTCTTCTGGTGGTTCATGCGCGATTTCGGCCATGTTCTGGTCGCTCTGGCAACATTCGGCCTCGTCTCGCTTTATTATCTGATCGCCTGGTTTCGTGTCGGCCGTGACCCGGACGGCGGAACAATCGTGCCGCGGTGGGATCTTCCCGAAGGCCTGTCCCCGGCGTTGGTGAGCTATATCGACCGAAAGGGCCTGGCCGGCAAAGGCCGAAGGGCGATTTCCGCTGCAATTCTCAGTCTGGCTGTGAAGGGACACCTTGTCATTGATGAAGACAGCGGTTCGCCGACCTTGCAGGCAAAGGCAAACAGGGATTCCGGCCAGTTGCCGGTCGGCGAAGCCGCTGTCCTGGGCGCCCTCCCGAACGCGAAGCGCTTTCATCTCGCCAGGACAAACGGGCGTGCTGTACAGGAAATGGACAGGGCATTTTCGCGGGCCATGGAAGCCGAACACCGAAAGATATATTATCAGCACAACACCGTGCTGTCGGTCTGTGGGCTGGTCCTCAGCGTTCTCGGCCTGCTGACAACGGCGTTCTTCACGGTGACCGGAATTTTCATCATCCTGATCATGGGGATCGCCGCTCTGTTGGTGGCCGCCATGATGCTTCCAAGCTTTTTCATCGGCCGGGCTGCCTTGCGGGCCAAGAGCCTGACTTTGAAGCTGCTCGGTGTCGTGCTTGTCGGAGCGCTTACCGCGCTGGTCATCACGGGCGTTGGCTGGGTCATCCTGTCGATCGCGGGCGATCTCGATCCGGTGCGCCATCTAGCCTTTATTGCTGCATTTGTCGGCATCGTCGGCATCAACGCGTTGTTTTACTTTCTGATCGGAGCGCCGACCCGGCTCGGGGCCGAAATGACAAGCGCGATCGAGGGGCTGCGCATCTATCTCAATCTGGTCGAGAAGGACCGGATGAACCTGCGCGGCGCACCAAAAATGTCGCCGACACATTTCGAAACCCTGCTTCCCTTTGCAGTGGCGCTCGGCGTGGAGCAACGCTGGTCTGAAAGTTTCGAAACCTGGCTCGCCAGCGCCGACGCGGCTGGCGCCGGCAACCGACGTTACAATCCCTCCTGGAGCCGGCACGATTTCGCCACCGGTGGCATTGGCGACCGGTTCGGTTCGTTCGGCACTTCAATGTCCTCAAGCCTTTCATCTGCAATGCCCGTTTCGAGCTCTTCATCGGGATTTTCCGGCGGCAGCAGTGGTGGCGGAGGAGGAGGAGGCGGCGGCGGTGGCTGGTAACCGGACAATGCCCGCTCCCAACTTTCGCCCGCCGCAGAGAACAGGAATGTCATGAAACTGGCCGTATTCGGATTCACCCTGGCCGGTCTGGCCTGCCTAGCTTTTGCCGCATGGGGCCTCTACACGCCTGCGGGCCAGACCCGATTCGATGAAATGGATGGGATCTATCCCTATCTCAGCGGCTTCGTTGGGTGGATTCTGTCAGCGGTCGCCATCTGTATGTTAGTGTGGATCAAAATACGATCTTGAGGACTGTCTGTGTTTTCAGGTTTCGTCCCGAGCAAACCTTGCATGCCGGTGATAAAATCGCCTGGCCTTTGCCCGGTTGCCGCAGAGTTCCATGGAACACCATTGCCGACGCCGGTTCCTGCTTTCATCGACAAAATGCCAACCGCAACGATCACCCGGACACATCTTCACTCGACTGATCTCCTTTGCATCGGTCAGGAGAGCCGCCGCCGAAATCGCCATTGCCTTGGTGAACGGAGTCGGTGTTGCGTAGTCCGCGCCAGTGTCCGGTCCGACAGCCAGCGAGGCAGGCGCACCGGAGGCCAATGCGCTGTTGAGTATGCCGAGATCGACTGAATCCGGCCGGTCGCTCCGCAGGACCGAACCCACAATCGAGCGCAGGGCGTTGCGAAGGCGCAAAACCTTGCGAAGGCCCGAACTGCCAGCCGGGATCGAAACGTTCCCGAAACCGGCCGCTTCACACCAGGCGCGGAAATCATCGGGATCCGTCAACCGTTCCACCGCCACCGATCCGTCCGCGTTCCAGTTTGCAGTATTCAGGAAATCGAGGCAGCGCCGGCCGGCAACAAGATGGATGGGATGGGAACGATAGCTCATGAATCATTCTAACCACTACACTGGTTGACCATCAAGCATCATGCGATATTATAACCTTTATAACAGTTAGGATTCGACGATGCCGGTTTCCAGGGACACCATTGAACTGACCGTAGACGGTGTTTGGCGCGGCATCCGGAAACTGTCTGCACTTGCCTTGTTTGTGTTCCCGTTTGGAATGGCATTCGGGGTGGCCGCAATCGAAAGTGGTTTGTCGATTATGCAAGCCGCAACCATGAGCGTCCTGGTGTTTTCAGGTGCGGCGCAATTTGCATCTCTCGACCTGTGGTCATCCGCCTCCGCCCTATCGCTCATGCTGGTTGCTCTTGCAGTAAGCGCGCGGCACATCCTGCTGGGCGCGTCGCTGTCGCCATGGGTCAACAAACTCGATCGCCGACGTCGCCTGCCCGCGTTGGCCATGCTGAGCGACCCCAATTTTGCCGACAGCTTCAACGCCTTTCAAAAGGGCGAACGCGATATCGGCCGGCTCGTCGGCGGCGGCCTTGTCCTTTGGATGGCATGGGTTGCCGGGACAATTCTCGGAGCGGTCGCCGGAGAACAGTTTGCGGATCTCGAACGGTTCGGCATCGACGTGCTCATGCCCTGCTACTTCGCCGCTCTTGTCATCGCCCACTGGCGCAACGAATGGGCCGGTCTCATGACCGTACTGCCCGCGCTGGCGGCCGGTTCGGTCGCCATTTCGGGCACCTTCCTGTTGCCGGCAGGTTGGGCCGTCGTGGCAGCAGCGCTTGCCGGCGGCGCGGTCGCGGGGCTGATGCATGGACGATAACGGATATGCATACCTGCTGATTTTTCTGATCGGCGCGGTGGTCTATTGCACCAAGATCGTCGGCGCCGAACTGATGAGCCTGTTTGAAATGACGGCCCGTCTGGAAGCTGTTCTCAGAGCCATGGCAACGTCGGTTCTGCTGGCGATTGTCGTTGCAGCCGTCGCAGGAGGGGCTTTGCGCGAGGGCGTGTCTGTTGCAATTGCCGCGATTGCGATGCTGGTATCCAGGAACGCCCTGTTTGCGATGTCGAGCGGAGTTCTTGCAGCGGCGCTGTTTGCCGCGCTTGGCGGATGACCAAGACATTCGTGAAGGGAGTGGTCTGATCGATATCCTTGTCGTCGGATTTCGCCGCAAATGCCGGACTTATCTGAGTACAGGCACTGAAAGTGTTTCCGGTTCCAGACAAATCGTATCACTGCAGGCCTGCAGTGTCAGTTGTGCGACTTTCGGCACGGAATTTGACGGAAATGCTTCCGAGGTGATTTCGAATCTTTCCTCAAACAGGGAAAGCGGCTTGTCGTGAAACCGAAGCGTCAAGGTGCGCGGTTCGGGATATTGAAGGGTTGCATCGGCATTTTCCGGAAGGTCCGGAAACGTCAGTTTCGTCGGAATGAAAAAATCTTCGTTCGGTCGATCGGAATTGACATGCCAGCCCGGAGCCATACTCACCGCGACAATGACGGTCTTGTTTTTTGTTTCGCGCGCCTCGACCCGAACCCGCCCCCTTGCAGCCATGCGCACGGAGCCGGTCTCACGTTCCAAAAACTGCGCCGCCGCGCGCAGCGCATAGACGTTTTCACGCGGGGTTGCCAGAATGTCCCCGGAGATCGAGGCAAGAATCTTTTCCGCCATCGCCCGGTGAGCCGGGTCCCCGTCGCGGCGCATCAGGCGCGAAAACAGTTCAATCGCGGCGGCGTTGCCGGATGGTTGTTCCGTATCAGCAATCATCTTCGGTCGATAAAAACTGCCGGCTCCATTGAGAAAATAATCGTTCCTCGCCGCGTCAAAAAACTGCGCGTTCATCGTGCTTGCCAGCGCCTTCGCGCGCTCAAGCCAAACTGTGTTCTCGGTCGCATCGTAAAGGGAAAGAAAGGCCAAAGCCACGAAGGCAAAGTCGGGCTGTGTCGCCTCAACGCTTGCCTTGCCATCGAAATGGCTGCGTTTCAGGGTTCCCTTTGCGCCGCCCATGTTCGACCAGACGAATTCCGCCGCCTTTATGGCAGCGTCACGATAATTCGGTTCGTCGAACACGATCGCCGCTTCCGCGATCGCGAGAATCATCATCCCGTTCCAGCCGGACAGGATTTTTTCGTCGCGTCTCGGCGCGGGTCGATACCGGCGCGCCAGACGCAGTGTCTCACGAATGGTATGCAACCTGTCGCGCACCGTGGCAACGGCCAGACCCTCGTCTTCAACGAGTTTCTCCAAACTGCCTTTCATCGTCAGGATCTTGCGTCCAGCAAATTCGTTTGCCGGCGTCAGGTCGAATATGCGTTTAGCAAGGGCAAGATCATCCGGCGACAGCGCCTGCTCGAAGGCCTCATCTGTCCAGGTGTAATGCAACCCGTCCCGCGACAGACCGCCATTCCGGTCCAGTTCCGGATCGAGCGACGTGTAAAACCCACCCTCCGGCGCTGTCATTTCCCTAACGACAAAATCAAGCAGATGCCGAGCCGCATCTGCATAAGATTCTTTTCCAGTCACTCTGTAGGCCTGCAATAGCGCCCGGGCCATTCCCGCCTGATTGAAGAGCATGATTTCAAGGTTCGGAACGGTCCACGCGGGATCAACGGCATAGCGATGAAATCCGCCACCGACATGGTCCCGTACACCTCCTGTGACCAAGGCATCAAGCGTGACCGTCGCCGCATGCAACGCAGCTTTGTCGTCGAAGAGTTCGGCACGATCCAACAGCAGCAGCAGCAGGGATTCCTGAGTGAATTTCGGTCCCGATCCGAAGCCGCCATTGTTGCGATCAAAGCCGGCAAGCAATTGCCCCGTCGCCTCACTCAACGCCGCGGGGTTTACCGTTCTTGCAGCCCCACGGTGCTGCATTACCTGATGGATGAGATCGACGGCCCGGTCCGCCTCGGCGAGGACGGCCTTTTGATTCGCCTGCCAGCTGTCGGTCACCTGCGTCAACAAGTCGATAAATTGCACCGGCGGGAAATAGAGCCCGCCAAAAAACGGCTTCAGATCCGGCGTCAGAAACACATTGTTCGGCCACCCGCTGGCCCCACTGAACAATTGCGTTGCAAGAATGTAGGTTTCATCGATATCGGGGCGTTGCTCGCGATCGACCTTGATCGCCACAAAATGTTCATTCAGGAGCGATGCGATGGTTGCATCCGAATAGCTCTCCTGCTCCATCACATGACAGTAGAGGCAGGTGGCATACCCTATGGACAACAGGATCGGCTTGTTTTCCCGGCGCGCCTTTTCGAACGCCTCCTCTCCCCAGGGATACCAGTCCACGGGATTGTCGGCGTGCTCACGAAGATAAAGCGAGGTTTCGCCTGCAAGCCGGTTGGGTTTTGACGGATCCGGTCGCGCCAGGGCGTCCTGTCCGAAGACAACCATGCAAACCAGGAAAACCGGCAGCCAGATTGCAACGCCATGTTGCGGACGAAACGTCAAAACTTCTCTCCGGTTGTCCCGTTGTATGCCACGATGCAGGCTTTGATCGCGCCGTTCGGAAACCCAAGATCCATCATCACCCTTGCGTGGTTTCTTTCAACAGGTCACGAATGAACCCCGTCGCCCATTCGACATCAAAGCTTCCCAGTTTCTGAAACCGTATCCGACCGTTCTTGTCGATGAACGACATTTCGGGTGTGCCGCGCGTATCATAGTCGATCATCGTCTGGGGCAGACGGCTTCCGGGCGGAAGGAAGTCGACCGCAACCGGATGGCGCATCTTCTTTTCCTTGACGTATTTCTCCAATCGGGTGTTGTTCTGGTACTCATGACCTTCGAACACCGTGTGGATGGAAATCAACGTCAGCTTCCCGTCCCTGATTTCGTTGGCGAATTCCTCTTCCCAGTGAGCCATCAGGGGAATGGAAAAACGGTTGCAGCCTGGGCACCAGAGCTGAAAAAAATCGATCACGACGACCTGTCCGCGCGACTCTTCGAGCGTGGTTTGCGGACCTCTGATCCACTTTGAAATCGTCCATTCCGGTGCTGCCTTTGCCTGCGATGCCGTAAACGGCCCGCGTTGATATCTTGTGTCGGCCCGCAGCACACTTGTCGTTGCGGCAAGCAATGTCAGGAGAAGGACAAACCGAAAAACTGTGCGCACAGGGCCTCTCAGGGCAAGGAAATTCGTTGCGTCCAAGCAAACACACCGTGGTTTGCTTAACCAATCACGAACCGGTGAACCCGACAGCAATGTCAGAGAACCATGTCCCTGGCCTGAGTGCACGCGCCATCACCTTGCCGGCCGATCGATTTGACACCGCCGGTCCAGTTGGAGATTGTTTGCAAGACATCCGAATACCCGGTTGAGCCGGATCAGTATCTCCGCCGATTGCCGCAGCCCTGATGTGAACAGCCAATGCCATGAACAGCTTGTATGACCGCGACGAAAAGGTTCTGTCCAGACTCCAGAAACTGCGCTTCTTTCCGCTCGCACTTGTCGGCGGCAAGGGTTCCTACCTGACTGACGAAGCAGGACGCCAATTGCTCGACCTGTCCGCCTCCTGGGGTGCCGCAAGTCTTGGTCATTCGCACCCGATCCTCGTCGACGCGGTGTCGAAGGCTGTCGCCGATCAGGCCGGCGCAAGTGTATTGTCGGCGACAAACGAGACCATCGTCTCCCTGGGTGAACGCTTGCTTGACCTGGTACCCGGCGCAAACGACCGGCGCGTCTGGTTCGGTCATTCCGGATCGGACGCCAATGAAACCGTCGCGCGGGCACTGACTGCCGCAACCGGCCGCCCCCGGATCATCTCGTTCACCGGCGCCTATCACGGCGGCACAGCCGGATCGATGGCGGTCTCCGCTCATAGCGTGCAGACCCATGCCGAAAAAGCCGAAGGCCTGATCAGCCTGACCTATCCGGATCCCTACCGTCTCGCCGAACAGGATCAGGACGGCGCGTCCATCCTGCACTCTCTGGAGGAACGCTTTGCGGCCGACGCATCGCCGAGCGAGATTGCCGCCGTGTTCATCGAGCCGATCCAATCGGACGGCGGCCTGATCGTGCCGCCGCCTGGCTTCATGAAATCCCTGTGTACGCTTTGCCGACAGCACGGCATCCTGGTGGTCAGCGATGAAGTCAAGGTTGGCCTGGCGCGCACTGGCCGGTTCAGCTGTTTCGAGCATGAGGGTTTCACGCCGGATATCGTTACCATGGGCAAGGGGCTGGGCGGTGGCCTGCCCTTGTCGGCCGCGATCGGACCCGCCGAAATCATGAACCACGCCGCCTCGTTTTCGATGCAGACCCTGCACGGCAATCCGGTCTGCGCCGCCGCGGGACATGCGGTCCTGGATGTCATCCAGGCCGAAGGGCTGATGACCAACGCCGTCGAGACCGGGTCCTATCTGATGGCTTGCCTCAGGCAGTTGATGCAGCGCCACACGCTGATCGGCGACGTCCGGGGTCGCGGTCTGGCCGTCGGCGTGGAACTGGTCACGCCGGGCGACAGCAAGGAGCCGGCAGCCCGGGCGGCAGCAAAGCTTGTCTATCGTGCCTTTGAGCTGGGCCTGGTGCACTATTATGTCGGCATGCAATCAAATGTTCTGGAAATGACACCGCCGCTCACCCTGTCGGCGCCCGAAGTCGACGAGGCCATTGAAATCCTCGATCGCGCCCTCTTGGATGTCATTTCAGACCGCGTACCGGATACCGTTCTCGAGGGTTTTGAAGGTTGGTGAATGCCGGCCGGGGCCGGCAAGCCGTTCTTACTCACCATTGGCATCGTCTACCGTTGCCCGGCAACAGCGGACTGGCCCGGTTTATGTGCTCCGTATTTCTTGTCTGTTCAGCTGATGCCGGCTGAACAGGAAACGCTCCGGCTCAAGGCCATCGCCTCGTTTTATCTCGCGGCCCGCAACTCGGACTGCACCCAAAGGTTTCCTCCGGTCTCGAGATTTGATGCTATCTTGAGCTTGGCATCGTAGGGTGTCATTCCACCTCCCCAGTGAGCCGCGAGCCTGACAGCATCGTTGTAGGTATAACGAGGATTGTCGGCATCGTCGAAAGTGCAGCGATTTCCGCTGGAGCTCCATTCCCGCGAAGCAAATCTGATTTTTTCCTTCAGGTCATTGTACCTGCCGTTCAGGAGCATGTTTCCCGCATCGATTTTTGCCTGATAGGTATCGCTGCCCCAGAATCTTCCCAAGATCTTCAGGTCACAATAGGTGAACTCGCCGGATCCGTAGAACGCATCCACCGGGTCCTGCGCGAGGGCGGGCAGCGTGGCAATCGCCGAACTCGCAAGCAGCGCTGCTGATCCGCCAATGGCCTGACGCCTGTTTATTGTTTTTTTCATCGACATTGTTTTTCCTCACCGCTGGTCATAGTTCTGACAGTCACGACCTCCCCAGCTGGATTGTCGTGGAAAGAGCGTCTCCGAAATTCCGGGCAATACAAGCCGGTTTCCGCAAGTCCACTGCGATCGTATAGCGTCGCTGCCGACAGTGGAGCGCAGGCATCGATACCCAGGACCCGAACCGGCAAGGAAGCCCCGCGAAAATCTTCGCTACGCCCAGCACGGCGAAAACAACCAGTGGCTGTCCGCCGTGCAAACTGATTCATTTGGCATACCCGGACTTGGCGCAGATCTGCGAACGCCGGCATGAGATTCCCGGCCACCTGAAGACGGCACAAATCGTGTCGGTAAAGGCCCCGTGTTATCTGGCTCTTGCCAACTCGCCACGAACCCAAAGATTTCCGCCGCCCTCGATATTGAGCGCGACCTTGAGTTTGGCGTCGTACGGCGTCATGCCTTGGCCCCAGAGTTTGGCGAGCTTGACTGCATCCTCATACGTATAGGCAGGATTGTCGGCATCTTCGAAACTACAGCGCCTTCCGCTTGCACTCCACTGTCGTGCACCATCCTGCAACTGCTCAAGCATCGCATCTTCAATGCCGTTGAGAATCTTCTGTCCGGCGGCAATTTTCGCATCGAATGTTCCGTTAATATCTGGAGATGCTTTCCAATATTCAGCCAAGATCTTGAGATCGCAGTATGTATATCGGCCCGACGCATAAAAGGCGTTCGCGGCAGCGGCGTCACTTTGGGCTAAGGCAGGAAGCGGCGAGATTGCCGCAGATGCGAGCAGCGCCGCCGTTCCACCAATTGCCTGGCGTCTGTTCAGTTTTGTCTTTGTCGACATGTATTTTCCTCACCGCTGGCCATGTTGTATGCAGTCACGACCTCCCCCAGCCGGATTGCCGCAGGACCAATGTCTGCGCATAGTCGCGGATTTACAAGCGCGGTGGGCGCAAATAGTCGGCAAAATACTTTCTTTGCCGTCAGCGGCAGGCAATTTACCCGATCTGGAGGGGCTAGCTCTGTAAGATCTGCCGATGGCACTGGCACATCAACATGGCGCACAGAGATCTGAACCGCGCCATAGTAAATTGATTTTTTATAAACTTGTTTTCTCGAACTTGATTTTTTTCGAATTATAAGCTTCTCTGGCGTCTCCATCGGAAAGGAACCATCATGAACGGTGCCGGCGCAATCGTAAGCGCTCTCAAGAGTGCGGGAGTGACCCGAATTTTCAGCCTGTCCGGCAACCAGATCATGCCGATCTATGATGCCTGTCTCGACGCCGATATCCATATCGTGCACGTGCGCCACGAAGCCGCCGCCGTCTATATGGCCGATGCGCATGCGCAGGTTACCGGCGAGATCGGCGTGGCCCTGCTGACAGCCGGGCCCGGATTTGCAAACGGGCTGTCACCGCTCTGTTCGGCGCGGGCTGCGGAAAGTCCGGTACTCCTGATATCAGGCGACGCGCCGGTCTCCGGCGACGGCAGCGGCGCATTCCAGGAAATGGACCAGACAGCTGTTACGCGACCCATGGTCAAGCTGGCCTTGCGACCGATGACATCGGACGCGCTGACACCGGACCTGGTACGGTGCATCCGCACCGCCCTGTCCGGCCGCCAGGGACCGGCGCACCTGGCCCTGCCCTTCGATCTCCTCAACGCACCTCACACCGCGTCCCTCCCGTCGCAAGAGGCCTTCGCACCGATTCCCAATCCAATTCCAGAAGATGTCGCCGGCGACGTTGCCGCGCGAATCGTTTCGGCAGAACGCCCTCTCGTCCTGCTCGGTCCTCAACATTCGCGCAGCCGCTCGGCGGGACGCATCGCGGCGTTGGAGGCCGCATGCAACGTTCCAGTTATCGCCCTGGAAAGTCCGCGCGGTCTTCGCGACCCCGCCCTCGGCGCTTTCGCTGAAGTCCTGGCCCGCGCCGACCTTCTTGTCTGCCTCGGCAAGGCGATCGACTTTACGCTTGGCTTCGCGCGCGCCCCGGCCGCTGCGAAAACCGCCGATATCATCGTCATCGATCCGGACAGTGACCTTATCAAAAGAGCGGGCCGGCTCGTAGGCGACCGATTGGCGATCGCCTCTCAGGCGGACGCGTCGGAAGCAATAGACGCACTGATTGCGGTCGGATCCCGGCATGCCGACGGAGAATGGCAGTCCGAGGTGGCGGACGCCGTGAATTATCGACTGCCGATCGCAACCGATTGTGCCCGGGCCCATCCAGGTCATGTCTGTGAAACGGTCGATAGGATCCTCGCCAATTCGCCCGACCCGATCCTCATTTGCGATGGTGGCGAATTCGGCCAATGGGCACAGGCCTGTGCGACCGCTCCCACGCGCGTCATCAATGGCGTGCTCGGCGCGATAGGCGGAGGCATATGTTATGCGCTGGCGGCCAAGCTTGCACGCCCGGAAGCGACCGTCGCAGTCTTGATGGGCGATGGAACCGCCGGCTTTCATTTCACCGAGTTCGACACGGCCGTGCGTGAAGGCGCGGATTTCGTGGCTGTCATCGGCAACGATTTCCGCTGGAATGCGGAACATCAGATTCAATTGCGCGACTATGGGCCAGAGCGGTTGATAGGGTGTCAGCTCTCTTCAGAAGCCCGGTACGACAAAGCGGCGGAAGCCTTCGGCTGTCATGGAGCCCATGTGGCTGACCCGGCGACCCTTGACGCCGCGCTGGAACGGGCCTTTGCCGGTGACAGGCCGGCCTGTGTCAACGTCGAGATCGAAAGCGTTGCCGCCCCGACGATTGCCCGCGGAAAGTAGGTGACGGGAGAGCTACCGCGTTCAGGGATGCGGCGTGAGATAGGTCATGATCTGTTTGTTCGATTGCCTTTAACGGAATGCTGCAATGAATGATGAAAAGATCTTGAAAGTCCGGATCTGGCGTGGCCGCGAGGACGGAGCGTTTCAGACCTACGACGTCCCCGCGCGCGACAACCAGACGGTGCTGGACATCGTCACCGAAGTACAGCGCCGGCATGAACCGGCGCTCGCCTATCGTTTCGCCTGCCGCGTCGGGGTCTGCGGTTCCTGTGCGATGACCGTCAACGGCATGCCGCGCTGGACCTGCCGCACCCATGCCGACAAGGTTTCACAAACCGGTGAAATCACCATCGAGCCGCTGCGCAACATGCCGCGTATCAAGGATCTGGCGACGGACATGAGCGACTTCATCGACAAATGGGGAGAAGCCGGCAATGTGTTTGAGGGTACGGCGACCCGGCACGACCCACCAGCCGCCATCGACCCGAAATCGAAAAAGCGCAAACGCGCGGATGCGGGGATCGAGTGCATCAACTGCGCCGTCTGTTACGCCGCCTGTGATGTGGTTTCCTGGAACGAAGATTATCGTGGGCCGGCCGCCCTGAACCGCGCGTGGACCCTGGTCAACGACGAACGCATTGCCAACCGCAGGAAGACGCTGAAGGCCGCGACCGGATCCGAAGGCTGCGGCTCCTGTCACTCCCAGGGGAATTGTACCCGCGCGTGCCCGATCGGCCTCAATCCGAGCGAAAGCATTGCCGGCTTAAAACGCATGTCGCTTCTGTCCCTGATTGGCCTGGAGTGAAACAATGATCTTTGCCCTGCAACGCCTGTCCGCGATGATCCTTGCACCTCTGGTGATCGTGCATCTCATTGTCATTCTCTATGCCATCCGCGGTGGACTGACCGCAGCAGAAATCCTTAGCCGGATTCAGAGCAATGGCGCATGGATGCTGTTTTATGGCCTGTTCGTTATTGCCGTTGCCGTGCATGCGCCAATCGGTCTGCGTACAATTCTCAGGGAATGGACATCCATTCCGGGCCGGATCATCGATCCGTTGATGGTTCTGTTTGCCTGTTTGCTTCTTATACTCGGCGCGCGCGCAGTATATGCCTTAACAGGAGCTGGCGGGTGAGCAGTCAAAAAACCAACCATTCCGTCCGCAACCATCGGGCCTATTGGGCGTTCGTCGGACACCGGATTTCCGGACTTGCACTGGCTCTTTTCCTGCCTTTGCACTTCCTTGCCCTCGGGCTGGCGCTTGAAGGCGCGGCAGCGCTCGACGAGATGCTGGTCTTTGCCGAATTGCCGCTGGTCAAGGCTGCGGAATGGGGCCTGGTCATGCTTCTTGCGGTGCACATGTTTTTCGGCCTGCGGCTGTTGGCGCTGGAGTTTTTTGCATGGCCGGCCTCCGGCGACGCGCGGACGTCATGGATCCTGGCCGGTGCCGGCGGCGCTTTCGTCGTCGGCTTGGTGTTTCTGGCGGGAGTGATCTGATGCACATCGATCGGCATAAGACCGACATTCTCATCCTCGGCACCGGTGGCGCCGGCCTGTTTGCCGCCTTGCACGCCAAGCAGGCCAATCCGGACCTTGACGTGACAATTGCCGTCAAGGGACTGGTCGGCAAGTGCGGCTGCACCCGCATGGTTCAGGGCGGATACAATGTTGCACTTGCCCCCGGCGATTCCATCGAACGCCACTTCATGGATTCCATCGTCGGCGGCAAATGGCTGCCGCGCCAGGATCTCGCCTGGAAACTCTGTGTCACCGCCGTAGAGCGTATCCAGGAACTGGAAAACGAAATCGGCTGTTTCTTCGACCGCAATCCCGACGGATCCCTGCATCAGAAAGCATTTGCCGGCCAGAGCTTTGACCGAACCGTGCACAAGTCCGACCTGACAGGCATCGAGATCATCAACCGACTGATGGAACAGGTCTGGGCGCTGCGCGTGAACCGGCTGGAGGAACACCGCGCGATCGAACTGATTCCGGCCGCCGATAAATCGGGAATTTCCGGGGTTCTGATGATCGACATGCGAACCGGCGGTTACCGTTTCGTGCAGGCAAGGGCCGTGCTTCTGGCGACAGGAGCCGGGCCGTCCATGTATCTCTATCACACACCGTCCGGCGACAAGACCTGCGACGGACTGGCGATGGCATTGCGCTACGGTTTGAAGCTGCGCGACATGGAAATGGTGCAGTTTCATCCGACCGGTCTGCTCGGCGGGCCGGATACGCGAATGACCGGAACCGTGCTTGAGGAGGGCCTGCGCGGCGCCGGCGGCCACCTCCTCAACGGCGCCGGCGAGCGCTTTATGAGCAGCTACCATCCGCAAGGCGAACGGGCGACCAGGGACATCGTCTCGCGTTCGATCTATTCGGAAATGCGCGACGGCCGGACAACGCCAATGGGCGGCGTTTACATTTCCATGGGGCATCTCGGAGCCGACAGCGTCGCCAAACGCTTTCCCGGAATGGTCAAACGCTGCGCCGATTGCGGTTTCGATCTGGCCGGGGGCCGCGTCGAAGTGGTGCCGACGGCGCATTACATGATGGGCGGTGTGGAATTCGAGATCGACACCTCGACAGCCTCGCCGGGGCTGTTCGCCGCGGGCGAGGATTGCGGAGGCGTGCACGGAGCCAACCGGTTGGGCGGCAACGGCGTCGCCAATTCCACCGTCTACGGTGGGATCGCCGGAGAAGAAATGGCCGCCTTCATCGGTAAGGGCGCACCGCTTCGCGATCCGGACGAAACAGTCATTGACGCGGGAATTGTCCGCGCCGAACGTCCGTTTCGACAGAAAGCCGGGGACCTGCTTGGATTGCGCGACCGGCTCAGTCACACAATGTGGAACGATATCGGCATCATGCGGACCGCCGGATCGATTGCAAACGGCATGACAAAACTCGACGAGCATGGCGCCGAATTGACCGAAACCGGGCTTGCCGACGGCGACAGGGCGTTCAATCTGACCTGGCACGACTGGCTCAACCTCGACAGCCTGATGACGATTTCCAAGGTCATCGGCACTGCGGCGGCCGGGCGCAAGGACAGCCGTGGCGCGCACTTTCGCGAGGACTTTCCGGAAACCGGCGATCTCGATGAAACGGCCTACACACAGGTTCATGGTGATGCTGACGACTTGCAACTCGATATGGTTCCGGTGACGTTCGATATCGTTCGACCGGGCGAGAGCCTGATCGAGGATGAGGCGGGAGCACCTCCAGTAACGGCGGGAGAGAGATGACCGTTCGAAGACGAGCCTCTCGATCTCCAGGATCCCGGCTCAAGGCCGGAACTGCAGATCTGCGTAATGGTCACTTGCCATGCCGGCATGGGATCAAACTGGCGCCAATGCGTCGATGCCGAATGCAACCTGGGTTCCCGGATTTTTGTCCGGGATCCAGGAATCGTTGGGCGGAAGCGTCCGATCTCCATGGGCCGGCGCCCGCGACACAAGCAAAGAGGATTTCACTATGATCCCGAATGCAAAAATCGAAGAAGCCGCCTACGAAGTCATGCGCAAGGCGGCAATCGACATCCCTGAGGATTATTTCACCGGCATCAAGAGCATGATTGACCTGGAAACGGGAGATCTCAGCGCTTTCGTTCTGAAGGCCATGGTCGACAATTACGAGGCAGCGACCGAAGACCGGCGGCCCATGTGCGCCGATACGGGCCTGCCACGATATTACATCAAGGTCGGCAACGAGGCCCGGATCGACGGAGGCTTCGTCGCCATCGAGCGCGGTTTGCGCTCTGCCACCGCACGCGCCACCCATGACGTTCCGTTGCGCCCGAACCGGGTCCACCCGCTGTGGCGGACCGAATACAACAACAATGTCGGCATCAACGCGCCGGAGGTCGAATGGAGTTTCGAACCCGATGCCGATTGGGTCGACATCACCACAGTGCACAAGGGGGGATTGTTCGGAACCGATTACCGGATGCTGTTTCCCGGAGACGGAATCGACGGCATCAAGCGCTTCCTGCTCGATACTCTGATTGCCTTCGGCAAACGCGGCCTCGCCTGCCAGCCGGCGATCGTTGGCGTCGGCCTTGGCGGATCCAAGGACACCTGCATGCAGCTCGGCAAGCAGGCCGCCTGCCTTCGGACCGTCGGCGACCGCAATCCGGACCCGAAGATCGCGGACCTAGAAATGGAGCTGAAGGAGCTCGGCAACTCGATCGGCATGGGCGCCATGGGCTTTATCGGGTCTTCGATGGTCGTCGATTGTCATATCGAGGTCGGCCATACTCATACGGGCGGCATGCCGATCAGCGTGCACACTTTCTGTCTGAGTTCGCGCCGGGCAACGGCGCGCGTCCACGCGGACGGCACAATCGAATACCGCACCGATCCGCAATGGTTCACCCCTTACCACCGCAGGGAGAGCGTCGAATGGCAACCCCAGGAAGCCCGCTTAAACAGCACCGGATAAATTT
>Ga0207422_1001229_pt1 | contig 55138 bp, 51 predicted proteins | sample MarCyaLeptolynsp_FD_187757 | JGI IMG/M metagenome (GOLD analysis project Ga0207422, IMG submission 187757) | Marine cyanobacterial communities from Panama - species 1 Leptolyngbya sp. (SPAdes) | ecosystem: Environmental > Aquatic > Marine > Unclassified | place: Panama: Panama City | collected... | reverse complement strand
GGCATGAATATGGGAGTCTTTATTTCGCCATGATCGGTGGTGATTGTGCCACTGCGTGCTTTGGAACCTGGATCTTTGTGCTCGAGCTTAAATTGCATCGCGCAAAAATACGTTAATTAGCAGGCTTGGAATACTCAACTGTGGAATTCTCCTAGTGTTCCCTTGGCATGGTAATATAGGATGAGCATAAACCTCGAAATCTTAGGATACTTGTGGCTCTTTGCGGCACTTAGTTTATGGCTGTGGTTGGCCATCCGTTTTTTTCGATTGCCGTACTTGCTTTCTGACCAGGAAAAATCTACCGGACATGAGCCGGTGAGCCTTATCATCTGCTTTCATAACGAGGAAAAGAATTTATCCAGGCTTTTATCTTATTGGGCGGAACAGGAGTATGGTAATTTCGAAGTCCTCTTGGTTGATGATCACAGCACTGATTCAGGCTATAATTTCTTAGAATCTCAATTAAAACTCTACCCGCATTTGAGATTACTACCCGCAAAAGAGAGTGACCCTCGAGGCAAAAAGTTCGCACTCCAAAGAGGCTTAGCGGCGGCAAAATATGATAAGGTGGTATTGTGCGACGCCGACTGTGAACCAGCTAGCAAAGGATGGTTGTCAGCATTAGCAGCACCCTTAAAAGACTATGATTTGGTTCTTGGGTATGGTGCATTAAGAGGCGCTGGTTTTACCGGTCTATTGAGCGACTATGAAACTGTTCAAACTGCTTTGCGCTATTGGTCCTATGCTTTAAATGGCAGACCTTATATGGGAGTCGGCCGTAATATGGCTTATCGCAAATCAGTATTCCATGGGAAAGATTCTCTATCCCAACACGAAGACCTCCTCTCGGGAGATGATGATTTGACGGTGCAGCTGGCTTCTGTGAATAGGGTTTACTGCGCATATAGTCCTCAATCTTTTACCTATTCTCCCGCACCTCCATCCTTAAAAACATGGTGGCAGCAAAAATTCCGACATTATTCGACTGCCTGGCGCTATTCGACTTCGGTTAAATTTAGTCTTGGAACCGAAGGGATACTGCAATTGGCATTCGGACTGCTATTTCCTTTTGCCCTCATCAGTTTACCTTTATACATCACCTTAAGTGTGGTCTTCCTCCGAAGCCTTTTCAGCGGCTACCTTTTTTCGTCCCTAAGCAGCTTAATTCAACGGCCTAAATTCACTTTCCTCTGGATCCCTATGGAAATGTTTTGGGCATTTGCCGCTACTTTATTGCACCTTCGCAATCTGTTTGGCGGTCCGCCAAAAAAATGGTGATATGGAACAAATCCGCAAATACTTCCCGGCATTAAAGCCGGCGCAATATGAAGCTCTCAGATCTTTAGAACCGCTGTATGTCGATTGGAACGCCAAAATAAATGTGATTTCCCGCAAGGATACAGAGCATTTTTACGAAAGGCATGTTCTACATTCTTTGGCCATAGCCAAGATTTGCCGTTTTAAAGAAGGCGCTGAGGTTTTGGATATTGGCACTGGTGGTGGATTTCCGGGTATACCCTTAGCTATTCTATATCCTGAGGCCAATTTTCACTTGGTGGATAGTATTGCGAAGAAGATAAGTGTGGTTAATGGGGTAGTGGAGAGCCTAGGTTTGCAAAATGTTAAGGCTGAGCAGGCCCGAGCGGAGAAATTAAAGGGTCAATATGATTTTATTATTTCAAGGGCCGTAACCCAGATGCCGAGATTCATGACTTGGACTCGCGGCAAGCTGCGCAAGGGTAATGCCAAAGGCTCCATGTCGAATGGGATACTCTATTTAAAAGGTGGTGACCTTAGTGAGGAGTTAGCCGATTTTCCTAAGGCTAAACAATACCCTCTAAGCAAGCATTTTGATGAGGAATTCTTCGAAACTAAAAAAGTCGTTTACCTAAAGGCTTAAATATCATTCTTTAAAAGGGTCGCTAAAGCTGGTGTCCTGTAAGAACTCATAATCCGTAAGTGTTCTTAGAAAGGCTGCTAATGCTTGTTTTTGGCCAGCACTCCAATTGCGGCCAATCCCAGCGGCTTTCATATTCGGGTCGATGTTGATGTGTTTATGTCCTCCGAAATTGTAGAAGCCTATTAGGCTATCAAGATTTGGGATACTACCATCATGCATATAGGGAAATGAGAACTCCACATTCCTAACACTGGGGACCTTGAATTTGCCTACATCTGCGGGATCCCCGGTAACCTCAGCTCTACCTTCATCAGTGTAAACTGCTTTAAGGCCATTATTCAAAAACTGTAAGTCGCGCCCAAAGGCTCCAAAAAGGTAACGTGTTTCTCTCTCGCCATGGCAATGGAAGCAGTCTCCGCCGAAACCACCGTTGGGATCAAAATCACTGGAAAAGAGTTCATAACCCCTTTGTTCCAATGCGGTAAACTGCTCACCGGTTTCCAAGCGCACCACTCGATCGAATTTCGAATTGGCTGAAATCATGGTTCTCTCAAATTGCGCTAGAGCCTTGGCAATTCTGTCCTCAGTAATAGCGGGATCTCCAAAAGCGTCGGCAAACATCGGAGGGTAAATTGGGTCGGCGGAAAGTCGTTGGATTACCGTGGCCAAATCATTATCCATTTCGATAGTGTCCAAAATAGGATGAAGCGATTGTTCTTCTAAGGTGAGTACTCTTCCATCCCAAAAGAAATTATCATGAAATGCCAGGTTAAATAGAGGCATGGCTTTTCGGCGCCCAAAAATTCCCCGGGTGCCCACGGAGGTAGGGCCGATATCGGTAAAGGCGCGCTCTTGAATATGACAGGAACCACAAGAAATACTTTGATCATCGGAAAGGGCCTTTTCAAAGAATAGGAAACGACCCAATTTTATGGCTTCCACCGACATGGGGTTGTCTGCAGGGATATTAGCCTGAGGAAAGCCAACCGGCACCGTAAAGTCGTATGGGGTGCCTACGAAGGAGGATCCGGAGTTTGTGGGTTCATCCTTACGGCATTGCACTAAAAGAAAAACGAGGCCTAGGCCTAAACCAAGGATGAATGTCTTTTTGTGGTTCATCTTCATAACTATCTCGAATCTTTCAAGGAAAATTGACCTTAATTGTTTTTGCCCTTGTAAAATTAACGCTTGGCCCCTAATTTTCGTTGGGTGATTCCGCTTTGCATGAAAATCTAAAATCAGTCCAAATATTTCTTATTTGAAGGGGTCACTGAAGGCCGTGTCTTCCAAAAAGTCATAATCGGTTAAGGTGCGAAGAAATTCGGCCAGGGCTTGCCTTTGACCGCGATTCCAGTTACGCCCTTTTCCCGCCGCTTTCATATTGGAATTCACATTTGGGTGGAGGTGTCCTCCAAAGTTATAGAAGCCAATTAGGCTGTCGAGGTTGGGGACACTACCATCATGCATGTAGGGGAATGAGAATTGGACGTTTCTTAAGCTAGGGACTTTGAATTTTCCTACATCGGCAGGATCTCCTGTTACCTCGGCTCGGCCCTCGTCGGTGTAAACCATTTTACTCCCATTGTTAATGAATTGGAGATCGGTACCAAAAGCACCGAAAAGATATTGGGTTTGAAGTTCACCGTGACAATGCTCGCAATCACCTCCCGATCCGCCTAGTGGATCAAATTCAGCTTGGAATAATTCATATCCTCTTTGTTCTATCTCGGTAAATTCTTCGCCCGTTTTTAGGCGAATAACTCGGTCGAATTTAGAATTCGCAGAAATCATGCTGCGTTCAAATTGGGCGATGGCCTTTGCTATTTTGTCGGCCGTGATTTCACTGCTGCCAAAGGCGGCGTAGAATAATGGCGGATAACGGTCAATAGCATTTAAACGCTGAATCACGTTTGTTAAATCGTTATTCAATTCCAGACTGTCTAAAATAGGATGTAGTGATTGTTCTTCCAGAGAGCTGGCCCGGCCATCCCAAAGGAAGAATTCCTGGAAAGCTAGGTTGAACAAGGGCATGGATTTTCTACGTCCAGGAATACCTAAGGTGCCTACTGAAACAGGGGTAGCATCCGTGAATGCTCGCTCCTGAATGTGGCAGGAGCCACAGGACATAGTTCCATTATCCGAAAGCGCTTTTTCATAAAACAGAAATCGTCCAAGTTTTATTCCTTCCTCGGTCATGGGATTGTCCTTAGGGATAATGGGGCTAGGGAAGCCATCAGGTACCATTAAAGGTGCCGGAGTGCCAAAGATCTGACCTTGCACGGTATTAGGCTCGCGGCGACATTGACTGAGTAGAGTGATGCCCAGTAATAGAATCGCTAAAAGCCTAATTTTTTTCATTCTCCCAAATTAACGGTCACCTTGAAAGTGACTGTAATGTCGCCACTTTTCTACAAGGGCTTCCATATCATCGGGTAGCTCTGAGTTAAAGGATAATCGCTCACCAGAACTTGGATGTTCAAAGCCCAAAGTTTTAGCGTGCAAGGCTTGGCGAGGACAAATAGCAAAACAGTTGTCAACGAACTGCTTGTACTTGGTGAAAGTAGTGCCCTTTAATACTTTATCACCACCATATTCTTTGTCATTAAATAAGGTGTGACCGATGTATTTCATGTGCACTCGTATTTGGTGAGTACGTCCTGTTTCCAGCTTACACTCCACCAAAGTAACATAGCCAAGTCGTTCTACCACCCGGTAATGAGTAACCGCGTGTTTACCTTGATCTCCATCAGGGTAAACCTGGAATATTTTACGATTCTTAGGGCTGCGTCCAATATGGCCCGTAATGGTGCCACTATCTTCTGCAACATTGCCCCATACCAAGGCGTGATAAGTGCGTTCGGTAGTACGCTCAAAGAACTGATTGGCTAAATGAGCCATCGCCCTTTCATTGCCGGCCACAACCATAATTCCACTTGTATCGCGATCTAAACGATGCACCAAGCCAGGGCGTTCCTTATTTAGCCCGGGCAAATTTTGGAATTTGTATAATAGGCCATTCACCAAAGTGCCATCTCGGTTTCCATACCCCGGGTGAACTACCATGCCTGGGGCCTTGTGAATTACAATTACATCTTGGTCCTGATGGAGAATAGGGATGGGTAAATCTTGAGGTATAAGTTCAACTTCTCGCGGGGGATAGCTTAAAACGATCTGTACTATGTCGTCGGCCTTTACCTTGTAATTGCTTTTTACCTTTTGTCCATTGACCCTAATATTACCAGCTGCCGCAGATTGTTGAATCTTGTTTCGCGATGTGTTGGCCAGCAAGTTGCCAATATATTTATCTACCCTCAAAGGCTTTTGCCCTGGATCGGCTTCAAATCGATGATGCTCGAATAACTCTTCATTCTCCTCTTCGGGAGAAAAATCTTCGTCTAGCATTAGCGAATCATAATTTTAGATTGCCAAACTGAGGAAGCCCTAGCCGTACTCAATTGGATAAGATATAAGCCGCTTGGCAGATGACTTAGGTTAAGTTCCTTGCTAGCCGCAGACTGGCCAACCAGCTCTCCGCGCAGGTTTATGATTTTAAAAGTAGCCTCGTCTAAGTCTTTATCTTGCAAAGGTAAATTCACCTGAAAGAGTCCATCACTAGGATTTGGATATATATCCAGGCTTTGAATTCCCTGATCCCCGAGACCGATATCACGAGGGATATATCGAAAAACCGGACGCATCATGATTGTTCCACCTAAAAAGCTCTGATACATATCATTCAGCTCTCCGTAAAATGCGGTGGTTCGGCCCCGACTGTTTTGATCATATCCCAAACTCATCGGGTCACTATTTTCCTGACGAACACCAATAAAAACGGTACCGTTACTTATCGGTCCTTGAAGGCTGGTATCCAGTAGATAGGTCTGATAAAAGTTACCATCGGTATATTGGGCAGTATATACGCTATCACTTTCGTAGATAATGCTTCCCGGTAAGCCAGAGGCATTACTCAACATAATAATGCGGAATTCTTGATCCTCAATATTGTGTATCGCTGGCTGAAAATAAACTTGTATACCCTTTAGTGTATCATCGACTAATATATCGTAGCGTTGGACGATAAACCCTCCGCGATTGTTTCGAATTTCATAGGCCCTCTCTGCGGATCCATCATCATAGGCATAATAGTTTTTAAAAACCTGTCGACGCTGGATAGTGTCGTTTGCCGAGTAAATCTCACTGCCACCAGAATAGGTTTGGGTGGATATAAATTCAAATTCATCGGCGTAGGGAGGGTTAAGGAAATTAAGCCTTGGTCGACCAGCATCTGCGGTGTCGGGAACCGGGTAGCGCTCTTCGCGATTTTCTAAGTGTGAATCATCTAAGTCTCCGTCAGGGGCTCCATTTTGATCAATCACAGATCCTTGGAATTCTATTCGGTATTCACCTAAAATTCTATTGGGTCGAGGAAGGCCAGGGTCGGCATTTCGACGATAGTGCAAGCGTAAATCCGGCTTGAATCGATTCTGGATATTGAAAGCCTGATTGATATGCCACCAAGGCACCGCTTCGTAATTGATCATTAAAGATGGGTGCGGACGGGTAAAGGCGACATCATTTAAAATTGTATCCCTTCTGCGCCTTTGATCATTAAGACGAACGTAATCTAAATGCCAAATGTCGAGCGCACCTTGCCGGTTGCCATAGCTGCGGAATCGGAACCGAAAATCCGTGCGGTGGTATTGACTGGGAACCGCTTGCATAACTTGTTTCCATGATGGATTAGGGAAATCATTATTCCTCCAAATCGATCGCCAGATTGTGTCGGCACCATCCCAATATTCCAAAACCAATGAATCGTCGCCTATGCCCGGCATTTCGCCCCAACCTCCGGCTTGATAATAAAAGCTTAGATAAACGGAATCGGTTGGATTACTTAAATCGATTTCCAGGCTAGTCAATACATCACCCAAGCTGTCATTTCCAGCAACATTGTAAGGCCGGCCATAGCGATTGAGTCCATCAAAAGTGGCCACCCCTAAGCTTATGGGGTTGCGTGCCCAGGTTTGATTAATCCAAACATTGGAAGTTTCCCATTTATTTGGATCAGCGACGTTTCCCTTGTAGGCGAAGTCGTCAATAAAGGGTAGGCTTAGAGCAACTTGTTGCTTTTGGAGATTAGAACTTGGATTACCAAGATTTGGACGAGCATTGATGCCCGTCAAATATTCCTCCCGCTGACCGAAAGATGTATGGCTGATTCCAATCAGGAAAAAAACCAGGAAGAGTAGGCTAATTTTAGGGCGTCGTGTCATTCAATAAGCTATCCTGAGGGGAGATTTGGAAGTCTAACGAGTCGTTCACAATTTTAGTGTAGTCATTGGTGAGCCAGACATCGATTTCGCGGCCCATTCTAATGCTGGGCTCCATGCTCGGCCCCGGGTTTTGACGATAGACTAAGGCAGCTGCTGTATCGGTGATCTCCTCATCGTAGATTACTGAACCTAGGTTGAAGGAGCGTAGCTTTAGGAATTCTTCTGCTTCCGTCAGGGTTTTCCATCGTAGATAAGGGGAGCGAACTAATTCATCGCTCAGGCCCATGCCCAATACTAAATCAAGCGTGGTGCCCTTTTTCAATTTGGTTCCGGGCATGAGGCTTTTCTCCTCAATTTTAACATCAATGACCACGTCTTTCCCGATATATGGTACATAGACCAATTCACCAACTTTAAATCCTTTCGATTCCAAGTCATAAATCGCCCTGCGTTTAGTTTTTTCAATTAAATCAGGCAGTTCGACCTTCCGTGGATAAAATGGATTTAGAGTCAATTTTAGTACCCGTCCCGATTTCACTTGATTCTTGGCTTCAGGGTATTGGGCTACCACTGATCCTCGAGGAAAGCTGGGGTCGTATTCGGCTGAATCGATAATCACATATCCAAGATTGGCCTTTCCCAGAACGGCCTCTACTTCCGATAAGGCCATCCCATTCAGTTCAGGAACCTCCACGGTTTTCCCGTGTTCCGTGTAATGATTCAAAGAATAATGTAAGCCAATCAATAAGCCTGCAGCCACGATTCCCATCAGGATGAGGTTAACGAAAAAGGTCTTACTTACTAAAAATCGGAAAAGCTTCATAAGCGATATGTGAAGGGAGCAAAGTTAAAGGTTTACAAACTACGCAAGAAGGCAAGGGTGTCCACATTGTCCGCGTAATCCCAAAGTTTTGGCTTCTGACTTTCGCCAAAGGGGATCATGGTGTCAAAGAGAGCTGAATTACCTACGATGCATTGTAGGTCTTGAGCCTGATTTTGTAATTCAGTTTTTAACTGTTCGCTATCTTGGTACCGCTCATAGTGCAAAACTGAAACTGGGGCATGAAGGTCCTTAGACTCTTTGATAATGAAGAAACCATTATCAAGAAATTCATGATGTTCCATTAGATAGATAGCTCGGTTGTAATCGTAATTATTAGCGTATTTATTATTGTCGGCGATGCTGTTGAATTTATAGAAGGCCTCAAATAGGCTTTGGACCTCGAAATTTTCCGGTAAATAGGCCTTAGATACATTTCTGCAACCCAATCCGAAATAGCGGAAAATGTCTTCGCCTAAGGCCTCTAATTCCTCTTTCTGCTCTTCGCCGCTGAGAACTGCTACCGAGCTGCGATTTTTACGGATTATGTGTGGGTATTTTCCAAAGTAGGATTCGAAATAACGGGAAGAGTTATTGCTTCCGGTTGCGATAACGGCATCAAAATCACGCAACTGACCATCCGCTAATTGGAGGTGAGCGGCAAACTCTCGCTCGATGGCCACCAATATCTGACAGATAAAAGGAATCAGTTTGGCATCATCCGAACTGGGTTTGATTAAAGCCTTGTGACCGGAAATTAGAACCGACACAAGATCATGGAAACCCACCAAAGGAATATTTCCAGCCATTATTATGGCTACAGTTTTAGGGCTTCGGTCGTGTTCGAAAAAGTCAGAATCATAATCAATAGTCCAAGCTTCGAGTTGTTCACGGCTTAGGGCCTCCGACCAAGACTGAAGGGCGAAATGCAGGTTGTCCTCACTGAACCAGTGGTTGAAGAGCTCAGCATCCTTAATGCAAATTCGGTATTCCTTTAAAAAGTGTTTATTTAATTTTTGCAGGTCTTCATCGGGGCTTTCCTCCGCGTATTGACCAATAAATCGACCGAGCTTATCAAGGGCTTCGATCCTTTGCACTAATGACAGCATTCTGCGTTTTAGATATTAAATTTGCTGCAAAAGTAAGAACTGATTATGGCTATCAAGATAACGGACGAATGTATTAATTGTGGAGCCTGTGAGCCAGAGTGCCCCAACAATGCTATTTATGAGGGAGCCCAGGAGTGGCGTTTCTCGGAAGGCACTGGGCTTAGCGGGATGGTAAAGCCAAAAAGCGGAGGCGAATATGATGCCGATGAAGCTCAGGAACCGGTAGATTATGATGTGTTTTATATCGTGACTGATAAATGTACGGAGTGCGTTGGTTTTCATGAGGAGCCGCAATGCGCAGAGGTGTGTCCCGTAGACTGCTGCGTGCCCGATGAGGACAATGTTGAGACTGAGGAAGAATTACTTTCAAAAAAGGCATTCTTGCATCTCGAATGATATTATTCTCCGCAGACAAACGTTTAAGCCTTATGAGGAAAGCATTTCTCTTAGGGCTTTTTTTGTTTTGTAGTTTGCTTAAGGCCCAGGATTCGATAAGTCTCGAACAACTGGCGCTGTACGGTAGGCAAACCTTGGAAGCGCAAGAATTTTCGGTGCGAGACACGGCCAATCAAAGGTTTTTAAGAGGCTTGAAGCTCTTTCTTGCTCAAGAGGGAAATTACAAGCGTGAGCTTCCCCAAATAAACAATATGCTTCGTTTGGAGAGTCCGGATGGTCGATTTGCCATTTATACTTGGCAGCGACCTGATGCCGAGCGCAAGTATCAACGCTTCGGCCTAGTAGCAGGTGAGTTTAAAGGAGAGACTAAGGTTACTGTTTTAGAAGACCGCTTGGATGAAATTGAAGACCTGCAATTTTCCAGATGCAAACCTGAAGCTTGGCCTGGAGCTATATATTATGAAATTCAGGCGATGGAGGGGGAGAAGAACAAATATCTATTGCTCGGACTTTCCCTTGGGCAACCCCTCAATCGAAAGATCATTGAAATCATTACGGTTACTAAACGAGGTAAGGTAAGTTTCGGGGCGAAACATTTCCATGTCGATGAATGGATGGATCGCACCCTAAGAAAACCACCCATGCGATTAGTTCTTAGTTATAATGCCAAATATTCGGCGACGGTACGTTGGAATGAAAAAGCAGAGATGATCATCATGGATCACCTTGCTCCTCCCGAGCCAAAAATGAAAGGTTTATACCAAGTTTATGGTCCCGACTTTAGCTATGATGCCCTGTATTGGGAAGATGGCTGGTGGTACCTTAAGAACGGCGTCAATTTCAATACGGGTCAGGATATCCTAATTGTGCCGCCGAGCCTGCCCATTGATCAGCCTCAAAATCGTTTTTAGAAAGGGTTCCATTCGTTTTTAAGATTTAAAATTCTCTGGAGATTGGCTTAATAAACTTAACTCCTCCTTAAAAACCGCTTTCTTGAATAGTACTACTTTTGCCGCAAATTGAAATGAATCGCATTCTTATGAAGAAGCACAATTTTTCTGCGGGACCATGTATTCTCCCGCCCGAAGTACTCAAAGAAGCCTCCGAAGCCGTTTTAAATTTTGATGAATTGGATTTATCCTTAATCGAAATTAGCCATCGTAGTAAAAACGTGGTAGCGGTAATGGATGAGGCGGTAGCTTTAGTAAAGGAATTGTTGAATGTGCCTGAGGGCTATTCCATATTATTCCTCCAAGGTGGCGCTTCTCTGCAGTTTGTGATGACGGCATTCAACCTAATGAAATCGGAAAACGGGAAAGCCGCTTATCTTAACACGGGTACCTGGAGTAGCAAAGCAATCAAAGAAGCCAAGCGTTTAGGTGAGGTGATTGAAGTGGCTTCGAGTAAGGATAAAAACTTCAATTATATCCCTAAGGGCTTTGAGATTCCAAATGATGTGGATTATTTCCACAGTACCTCTAATAATACCATTTTTGGTACCCAAATCAAGGAGTTCCCAAAGCACGAGGCGATTAATGTCTGCGATATGTCCTCTGATATATTTAGCCGGGAAATTAATGTTGCCGACTTTGATATGATTTATGCCGGAGCCCAGAAAAACATGGGGCCTGCCGGTGCAACTTTGGTGATTGTAAAAGATGAAATCTTGGGTAAATCCGGACGCGATATTCCAGCCTATCTTGATTACCAGATTCATGCAAGCAAGGACAGTATGTTTAATACTCCTCCTGTTTTTGCCTTTTATGTTTCGATGCTAACCCTTCGTTGGTTAAAAGGCCTAGGTGGGGTTTCGGAAATAGAGAAAATCAATCAGGCGAAAGCCGATTTGTTATACAACGAAATTGATCGCAACTCGAAGTTTTACGGGACCGCTGCTAAGGAGGATCGTTCCAATATGAATGCTTGTTTCTTAGCGCATGAGGGTGTAGATACCGAGACCTTTGATCAGATGTGGAAAGCGGCTGGTATCAATGGACTTAATGGCCACCGTTCTGTTGGTGGATACCGCGCTTCTATGTACAATGCGCTTCCATTGGAAAGCGTACAGGCTTTAGTAGACGTAATGCAAGAATTCGAAAAGAAATAAGATGATTAAAGTTTTAGCAAACGACGGAATTTCCAAAAGCGGGGAGGAAGCCTTAAAAGCAGCTGGATTTGAGGTGGATACCACCACAGTTGCCCAGGAACGCCTGGCTGAGCATATCAATGAAAACAATGTTTCTGTTTTATTGGTGCGTTCTGCCACCAAAGTACGCAAGGAGCTAATTGATGCGACTAAGGCAAATCTTAAGTTTATTGGCCGCGGAGGTGTTGGTATGGACAATATCGATGTGGAATATGCTCGCGAACAGGGCTTAGTGGTCCAAAACACTCCAGCGGCGAGTACTCGTTCGGTGGCAGAGTTGGTTTTTGCCCACCTGAGTGGAATGGTACGTTTTGTATTCGACGCAAACCAAAAAATGCCATTAGAAGGAGAAACTCAATTTAAAGCATTAAAGAAAAGTTACGGTGCGGGTAGCGAATTGAAAGGTAAAACCTTGGGTATCATTGGCTTCGGACGAATTGGTCAAGAAGTGGCAAAAATCGCTATTGGCTACGGCATGTCCGTGAAGGCGGTGGATCCATTTGTGGAGTCTGCCGATGTGGAACTAGAATTTTTTGATGGACAAAAATTAAGCTTCACCATTAAGCCAGAATCTATGGATGAGGTTTTGGCCGCTTCTGATTTCATCAGCCTCCATATTTCTGGAGCCGGAAAAGCTGTAATAGGCAAGGCTGAAATTGAGAAGATGAAGGACAATGCGGGTATTATAAATACTGCTCGTGGTGGAGTAGTCGATGAAGAAGCGCTATTGTCAGCTTTGGAAAGTGGTAAGCTGAAATACGCCGGACTCGACGTATTTGTAAATGAACCCAAGCCGGATATGAAAGTGTTAATGAGTCCTTACACTTCATTAACTCCACATATTGGGGCAGCTACCTTGGAGGCCCAAGATCGAATTGGTACCGAAATGGCAGACCATATTATTACGGCTTCTAAGGCCTGGTAAAGGCGGATACCATTTTGCTTACATATTAAAAGACCGCCTTTTGGGTGGTCTTTTTTTATTTACCAGCGTCCCCAAAAGGATTGGATTTTTTGATTTCCCGTTTAAGTCGAAAGCCTCACCTCCTCAAATCCCCCATTCAACTACCTTTTACCCTCGGTAGAGCTATGGGCCTTTCGGCAGATGTATTAGTCCTTCTACTTTAGCATCACTAAAACATAAGAACGAAACAACAACGTAAAATTTTTAATCATGTCTACACAACAGCGCAACAAATCGATTTACCTAGGAGTAGCCCTCTTAGGAGTTGGGGTGATCTGGTTTCTAAGACAAATGGGAGTTCGCTTTCCAGATTGGCTTTGGAGCATTGAGACCTTAATGATCACCATTGGTATTACCGTTGGGATTGGCTCCAAATTTCGTAATCCAACTTCCTATATCCTGATTATTTTAGGAGGATTGTTGCTCCTGGATGACTGGTTCTATATTGATTTCAATATTTGGCATTACTTCGGGCCATTGCTGGTGATTGTGGTTGCACTGACTATTATTTTTCAGTCTAAGGCCAGGACTTCTAAGGTGGATTCCTTCAGCGGAAGCGAGGAGGATAAATTAGACTCGATTTCGGTGTTTAATGGCGTGAAGCGAAACATTAATTCTAAGGCCTTTGCCGGCGGTGAAGTAGTAACCGTTTTCGGTGGTACCGAATTGAATTTCATGAATGCGGATATCCAGGGTGCGGCGCACTTGGAATTAACCACCCTTTTTGGGGCTACCAAGCTCTTTGTTCCTCAAAATTGGGAGGTTCGGCCCGAACTTACCAGCGTATTCGGTGGAGTAGATGACAAGCGCCACTCTGCAGTTTCAGTAATGCCTGATGCGGATAAGGTGCTCTACCTAAGTGGGACGGTGGCCTTCGGAGGCTTAGAAATTGTAAATTATTAAGATGCTTATCTTGTAGCAATGGCTCAGAACCCACTGCTCAAGTCTTATAACTTCCTGTACTTCCTGGCAGTAGTGCTGCTGCTCATGGGGGTGCAGGTTTCTTTTATGATGGGAATGAAGGAATTCCCATGGCAAGTTTCGCTATTAGATGCGGGAATACACTGGTCAATTCTCGGATTGATGATATTTGGACTACTTAACACCTTTAGCTTTTATCATCCTCGAAATTATCAGCTGCTAATTGCAATAGGCGCACCATTCGTTTTGGTGACTATTTGGGGCGAGTTGTCTCTTTTTATCTTCCGTACTTTGATGGCCAAGGAATACGAACTTTGGTTAGAGGAAAGTCTGCCATTTAGGGTAACTGTAGCCTATCTGTTATTAGTGGCCACTATCGGTTTTGCCTTTATGTGGTATAGGCTCGATGAGCGAAATGCGGCGGAGAAACGCAAGCAGGAAATAGAGAAAATGTCCAAAGAGGCAGAGCTTTTTAAGCTTCGGCAACAAATTCAACCCCACTTCTTATTCAATGCGCTTAATTCGATTAATTCCTTAATCGGCAGTCGTCCAAAGGATGCCCGACGGATGACCCAGAATTTGAGTGAATTTTTACGGGGAACCTTGCGTAGGGCCGACGGTGACATCCTGAGTTTGGAGGAGGAAATGATTCATCTTAATCTTTATTTAGACTTGGAGCAAGTGCGTTTCGGACATCGCCTCAATATAAAACGCGAGTTTAGTGAGGAGTGCGCTCAGGCCAGATTGCCAGCCTTACTAATCCAGCCGCTGATCGAAAATGCAATTAAATATGGTTTGTATGGCACTACCGAGGAGCTTACTATTAGCTTGAGTTGCCGAATGGATAACAATATTTTAAGGGTCCAAGTGGAGAATCCTTACGAAGATGGGAGCAGCGACATGGGGGGTACGGGCTTCGGCTTACCATCCATCAAGCGCCGCTTATATTTAATCTACGGCCGTACCGATTTATTAGAAACACAAATGGAGAACGGTGTTTTCCTCGCTAAACTAAGTATACCTCAAAGCCATGTATAAAGTACTGATAGTAGATGACGAGCCTTTAGCAGCAGATTTGGTTCAAGAATATCTCGAAGCCTTCCCGGATTTCGAGATTCAAGAACGATGCTTAGACGGCTTTGCGGCTTTAAAGGCAATCCAACAAAATAAGCCAGACCTGATTTTTTTGGACGTGCAAATGCCAAAATTAACTGGCTTTGAATTATTAGAATTAATCGAGGATGCTCCCCCGATTATTTTCACCACCGCCTTTGATGAATTTGCCCTTAAGGCCTTTGAGGCAAGCGCGGTTGATTATTTGCTCAAACCTTTTTCAGAGGAACGCTTCGCCAAGGCCATTGCTAAATTTCAGGCTCAACCGCAACATATGCGGGAGGCTTTGACTGCTCTGCAAAAGGATCGCGATCACGGTCCTAGAGACCGTTTGGTTGTTAAAGATGGTGGGCGAATCCGGATTATACCTTATCCAGAATTGATTCGGGTTGAAGCAGATGGCGACTACGTACAGATTATATCGGAGAAAGGTACCTACGCCAAGAAAAAGACCCTAAGCTTTTACGAAAAGCTATTACCCTCTCCCTTGTTTATGCGGGTGCATCGCTCGCATTTGCTCAATATTGAAAAAATTGAGCGTTTGGATCCCTATGGGAAGAATGACCATTTGGCATTATTAAAGGATGGATCCCGGATTCCTGTGAGTCGGAATGGCTTTGCCGATCTAAAGGAAATTCTAGGTCTGTAAATAGAAATCGATAGTTAGAAAATCACCTCAACTTAATGAACTTTTAGCCATCGTCTTTGGTTTTAATTCTAAACTAAAACTTGGAAGATGTTTGGAATTTTTAAGAAAAGGTCCGAGTTAGAGACCCTGCAAAAGCAATATGCTAAACTGATGCAAGAGGCTCATCGGCTTTCTACCATTGATCGCGCGCAAAGCGACCTCAAAGCGGCTGAAGCCGAAAAAGTAGCGCAGCGCATTGAGGTTTTGGCACTTAAGTGATTTCACCTTGCAGCCACGCTTTAAAGCGGGCACTTCTCTCACTGCTCACAATACCGTCCTCGGGAAGGCTTGGCTGCATAATTACTTTTACTCTGGATTTTGAATAATGCTGCAATTCACTGATGTAGTTAAGGTTAATGATGAATTGCCGATTAATCTGGAAAAATTCTGCCGGGCTGACCTGTACTACGACGTCCTTTAATTTGCCATCAATCAGGTATTCCTTTCCTTGTCGGTCATGAATAAAACAATGCTTTCCACTGGCGTGAAAAAAAGCTATATCCGAACAGTTTATGGTTTTAAGTTTTTCTCCTTGGGCTACTAGAAAACGCTCTTTATAATTTGGTTTTAGGCTCTTGAGTAAATTTCGCCAATCCTCCTCGGGCCTGGCACTTTCCTTTTGCGACTCAAATTTTTTAATGGCGCTCTGCAGGTCATCATTGTGGATGGGCTTTAAAAGATAATCGACACTATTATGCTTGAATGCCCGAATTGCATATTGGTCATAGGCCGTGGTGAATATCAAGGGAATTGAAATTTCAAGTTTCTCCAGGGCTAGAAAGGATAGACCATCGCCTAAGTGAATGTCGACAAATGCCAGTTCGGCAGCAGTATTACTAAGGGCCTTCTCCATCTGACTGAGATTACCTATTACGCCGATGCACTGCCAATTAGGTCTTTGCTCCGCAATCTTTTCTCTGAGGCGTTCAGCAGCTAGTGTTTCATCTTCTATAATCAGGTATTTCATTCTTCCACTTGCAATATGGGAAGCCGGGCTAGGAAATCTCCATTCGTTTCAAGAAATTCTGGGGCGCGTGCTTCAAGTAATTGATAACGTTCTTTAATATTTTCTAAGCCAAATCCGGTGCTTTCCATCTTACCAAGCCGAACTTGAAGGTTATTTCGGATCTCCAGGCTTTCCTCATTATCGGAAATGTTAATTTGTAATACCTGTTCCGCATGAATAGCATTGTGCTTAATAGCATTACTAATTACCTCCTGTAAGGCGAGAGGCGGTAGATAGCCTTCCTTAGCTCTGTTGCTGATGTTCCAGTTTACTTTTAAACCCTCTTTGAAGCGGGTAGATTGCAATCGGAGATATTGTTGCGTGAATTTAAGCTCATCCTCCAAGGGTACAATAATTAGATCATTTACATCTAACATGTGACGATAAACCCGGGCAAAATCCTCAACGAATGACTCCGCCTGCTTGGGGTCCTGTCGAATCAAACCCGTTAGGACATTAAGGCTGTTAAACATAAAGTGCGGGTCTAATTGGGACCGTAAATTAGCCAACTGACTCTGTGCGTGTTCCTTTTCCAATCTTTCCCGGGTAAGAAGGGATTCACGCCAATTTCGAAAGAAAAATCCCCCCTCAATAAGGGCGACTACAATGATGGTGATGGTGTTGCTGAAAACCACATTGGATAGGTAATCCTTAAACTCTAGTTCACCTTGGATGTGAATAAAGGCAGTGCCTTCTAAGGACCATAATATAAATGTCTGGGTTAAGGAGGTATAACTGAGCACCAATAGAACCTCCAAGAGCACGCGTCGAGAGACATTCCCCTTCCAAGGAATTTTAATATTTAATACCCGAATGATTATAGCGGAGCCGAAGAAAAGGGAGGCGGTTACGATGTAAGAGTAGACAAAACCCAAGAGGAAATCTACCGAACCATAATTTTGCCCAGGACTAGGATCAAATCCTAGGATAACCCGGCTTAAACCGATTATCGGAGGAAAAAACCCCACCACCAAAATGGCGAGCACATTTCGCTTCCGGAAAACAGTTTTAAATATTTCTCGCCACCGTATCTCTTCTGACATCTTCCGAAATTAAGCTTCCTTTTTCACTGTGCAATCTTTTCAAAGCCGATTCCCGATCAATATAATCTTCAGTTTCCCATCCCGACGCTATACCATGCCCCATCTTCGAGCTTAGCTTCATTGCTTTTAAGTGAGCACCACTATTTCGGAAATTCAGCATATCCTGCTTGGTTTCCCAATGGGTAAGGGTACTGTATACCTTCTTGAAAGGGGAAAAGGTTTCAGATTTGATAATCCCTTTCGCTCCTCTGACTTGCATGAAGGAAGTCATGGCATGCATTTGAAACATGAGGTTCGCCCAAGGGCTTTTTACCAGAAATGCGGTGACTGATACGTACATAAAAATAAGTTTAGAGATTGCGAAGAATCCTTTAGAAAGTAACCCGATATAGGAACATGGGGAAGAGGCCTAATTGATTAGTTATTTCAATGCTATTAGTCGCGGCATTGAAATCTTGGCCAAAGGCATTTTCCTGATTACTTACATTTTGAATATCAATAGCCCATTCCTGAGTGAATCTAGCTCCGGCAATTTTATAACCGATGCGAATATCCGCTCTGAAGTAAGGGTCGAATTGCTCTTCAAAGGCTCGACTGTTATCGTAAATAGCCTCTCCCGCAGCTATTGATGCATTCAGATTAATGGGGGTGAAACGTTGGCCTCCTGCGGTGGTGATCTTGGCATCAACCGTAAGGGTTTGCCGGCTTTTAGCTTCTTTATTGCTTAAGATGAATTCCTTGCCTCCGACCATATTGAAAACGTAATTTCCATTGAAGGCCGTATTTCTCAGTACCTGATCAAAACCTCGATACTTCGATTCGAAGATGGAAAGGGTGTTTAGCATATAAAAACCATTCTCCATGAATTTTTCGACCGTGATGTCAAGGCCGTAGTTGTACCCACTACCTGCATTCTGGGCTGTATCTGGAAGGGAAAAATCAAAAGAACCCGTGTTAAGATTTGAATAAGAGTTCGGGTTAACATCGACAATTGTGTTAAAGATGTCTTGATAGTAAGCCTCAGCCTTAAAGTTCCAGTTCTTACCTAGGCCTTGCTGGTAGCCGAGAACCAGATGTTGGCTTTTTACCAATTTCAAATCTTCGTTTGGTCTAAAAGTGCTTCCATTATCTAATCGAACCTCGCTAAATAATAGTAGTTCGCTGGCCTGTTGACTATGGAGACCGTATCCAATATTAATGCTGCTGTTTCGACTCGGACGAAAAGACATGCCCCAACGCGGTTCGATACTGGTTTCATTGCTCAAAATCATTGCATGTAAACCGGTGTTCATCTCCCATTGGTCATTAATTCGGTACTGCCAATTGGCATAGGGTTGATAGAGCATGGTGCTGCCTTCAATGGCTCTGATATTCACAAAACCGTTCCAGGTGTAACTGTAACTGGAGTCGTTCAAATCGTAGTTGCGTCTCGTAATATAGGCACCCGCTCGAAGGACATGATTTACATTAAACTTGTGATTGAGCAAGGCATTAACCTGGAAATTGGTCCGAATGAAATTCTGACGATATTGAGGGGAAACTATACTACCGTCTACGTTTAGGGTATCAATGCTGGTGTTATTCTGGATCCCGTTAAATGCCAGGCTTATCTTGTGATAGGTCTTTGAGCTGTAGAAGTATTGATGAGAGGCCCCAATAACACCCGTGTTCACCCGGTTCCTTAGATCTTCATCATCAGAGTAGAAGCCGCCGTCTTCTTCATCATCATTCTCACTGTCTAAGAAATCGATGGAGGATACCCCACCTAAAGCGAAAACCTTGAAGGTGCCATATTCACGGCTTGGGAAATGCAATTTTAAGTTGAGATCCTGATATTCAGGAATGGCGGTGCCGGTACCGAAATCAATACCAATCGCCTGCATAAGGCCCAAGGTGGAGTATCGATAATTAATAAGATAAGAAGCTTTGCTATTCTTGTTTAAAGGTCCTTCGGCACCAAATTCTAATCCATTAAATCCGATTTGTCCAAGGAACTCATGTTGCTCATAATTTCCATTTCTCATGTTGAGGTCAAAAACCCCCGAGATACCGTCACCGTAATCAGACGGAAAAGCACTGGTGATGAAATCACTGTTTGAAAGAACATTGTTGTTTAACATACTCACGGGGCCCCCGGTGGCGCCAATTCCGCCAAAGTGGTTGGGATTTGGTATATCCATGCCTTCCAATCGCCAAATTAATCCGAATGGCGAGTTGCCCCGAATTACGATATCGTTAGAAGCGTCATTGGAGCGCTGTACTCCGGCAAAGTTTGCCGCCATTCGCGAAACGTCATTATTGGCGCCAGCGAACCGTTGTGTTTCCTCAATGCTAAAAGTTCTCCCGGATACATTTACACGCTCGTTATTGGTCCGCACCTTATCAGTCTTAGCTATCACCACAACTTCATCCAGTTTCTCTGTGCTTTCCAGCATATTAATGTTTAGTACCAGTTCCTTGGAACCAAGTAGTTCAATATTTTGCATGCTAACGGTTTGGTAACCGATAAAACTGAATTGTAGGTTTATACGACCGGTAGGAACACTCTCTACTTTGTAATAACCATCAAAGTCGGTGGTTCCGCCAAAGCTTTCACCATTTATTTGGATTAGCACATTTACACCAGGAATCGGTGTTTGACTCTGTTGATCGAGAACTCTTCCCTTAATGTTTTGGGTTATTTCTTCTTCCAATGGCCCGGCATAAATGCCGAAACCCATCAAAATGCTAAGGATTAAGGAGAACGTTGTTTTCATTTTTATGTGGTAGTTGAATTCGCCCACAAAAGTGCCAATACCCTTTGGTCATCAAAAATTAAAAGGAGTGAAATGGTAAAAAACCGTCATGAACCGGAATTTTTTAGGAAGAGTGATTTTTAGTAGGTTTTGAATTCGAGAATTTGCTTTCATTTGTGCCACCTCTCAAAATACTTAACTATGGACCCAAAACAAATGCATCCCGAAAGCCTAATGATGTCTTACGGGTATAAGGCACATCTTTCAGAAGGCGCGGTAAAGTGCCCCATCTTTCAAACATCAACCTTCGCCTTTCGCACCGCGGAAGAGGGTAAGGCCTTTTTTGAAGTAGCATATGGTTTAAGGGAAAAGGGTGCTGATGAGGAATTGGGTCTTATTTATAGTCGTCTTAACAATCCAGATCTGGAAATTCTGGAAAATCGTTTAACTCTATGGGATAAGGCAGATGACGCCGCAGTATTCGAAAGTGGGATGAGCGCAATTACCACGGTGCTTCTTGAGTTCTTAAAACCGGGCGATTTAGTGCTATTCTCCAATCCCATTTACGGAGGAACCGATCATTTTATCAATCACTTCCTTCCCAAATTAGGTATTCATGTACAGGGCTTTACCCCACATGACACGAAGGAGGATATTCAGGCTATAATTGAAGCGCATCCCGCCAAAGATCGCTTAGCCATGATTTACGTCGAAACGCCTGCCAATCCTACTTTGGACTTATTTGATATACAGGCTTGCGTTGAATTGGCGAAGCAATACTCCAGAAATGCTGAGGATCGAGTTTATGTGGCGGTAGACAATACCTATATGGGGCCTTTATGGCAGCATCCATTGGAGCACGGTGCCGATTTTGTGATCTATTCGGCGACCAAATACATAGGTGGCCATTCCGATGTAATCGCGGGTGCCGTACTGGGGTCGGCGGAAGTTATGGCCCGAGTTAAGGAATTACGAACATTTTTAGGAAATATGGCAGGGCCTCATACGGGCTGGCTTTTAATGCGCAGTTTAGAAACCTTAAAAGTGCGCATGGAGAAACAAGCAATCAATGCCGAGGCAGTGGCTAATTGGTTAGCTAAGCACGAGAAGGTCGAGAAGGTATATTACCTTGGAATGCTAGGAGATAAAGATGAGCGTCATCAAAGAATCTATCAAGAACAATGTAAATGCTCTGGGGCTATGTTGTCTTTCGATGTGAAAGGAGGCGAAGCTGAGGCCTTTCGTTTCTTGAATGCCCTGAAATTGGTAAAGCTAGCGGTGAGTCTTGGTTCTACAGAGTCCTTGGCGGAGCACCCTGCTACCATGACTCACGCCGGGGTGGATAAAGCTTTGCGGGATCAACTAAATATCAGCAGCAAGATGGTGCGCCTTTCGGTTGGGGTTGAGCACCCCGATGATTTGATAGCCGATCTTAGTCAGGCTTTTGACTTGGTTTAGCCATGAGCCTCATTTCAATTGTGAATTGAGAAACTTTATCGATTTTCCTCTCCGTAAAGGGAATTGTTCTTGAGCTTCTCGGCCATTTCCAGGGCTCGTTTAATACGATTCGCTTCGCTTTTGCCGGAATCGATATAGTGTAGGACGCCTCTTTGTTTACCGGGTAATCGTTCCCTGAAGGCTTTTTCAGCTTCAGGGTCTTGTTCCAGAACTATGGCAAATTCTTCTGGAAAGGCCATGCCGAATTCGCTTTCATCTTTTTCGATGCTAACTTCGATGAGGTCACCGTTTTGGTATCCCCATGATTTTAGAATTTGTTGATTAACCATAATCATGGCATAGCCATCCTTCCGCAATTGCAATGCGCGATGCACAGCCTTTTGGTCAGGACCTCTGAGGATTACTCGCTTACCATTGGCCTTTATGAACTTTTCAATGGTGTCATAATCCAAAATGAGAATGGGACCGGCGAAGTTTCTTCCGGTATACTCTACCTCAGTTTTTAGTGAAAGCTTGTCCATGGGTATTGATCTTATGTTGCTGCGGAACTCATTGTTTGCTCGGGAATCGGTTTAAGAACCTCGAAGGCATCATGCACGCTTAGTACTTCTTGAAAACTCAAGTAGAGTTTGCCATTTCTTTCTTTCAATTGAGCCTGGGGGGCCGACTTTAAGTAGAGCAGGACCTTTTGAAAGCGGTCACTTTGGAAATAAGGAGACTCTTGATCAGAGGTGAAATAGCAAAGGAGCCGCTCTTGTTTAAGGACAATTTTTTCGAAACCTATTCTTTGTCCTAGTCGACGCAAGCGAATAGAGTCGAAAAGCTCCTCGGCTTCTCGAGGGATTGGACCAAAACGATCATGAAGCTGATCTGCGAAAGATTTGATTTCCTCTTCACTCTTCAGTTGATCTAATTCTTGATAAAGCTTTAAGCGCTCATCGACCTTATTTACATATTGATCAGGAATTAAAATCTCAAGATCTGTATCCAGAAGGGTGTCACTGATCATTTCCTTGTGCTCCAACTCTTCGGCGTAAAGCTCCTTGAACTCCGTTTCTTTCAGTTCTTCGATAGCTTCAGCGAGAATCTTTTGGAAGGTGTCGAAGCCTATATCATTGATGAATCCACTTTGTTCTGCACCAAGGAGATCACCCGCCCCCCTAATTTCAAGATCACGCATCGCAATGTGAAAGCCGCTTCCTAAATCACTGAACTTCTCAATGGCTTGCATTCTTTTTCTCGCCTCATCACTCATGGCAGAAAGGGGTGGAGTGATTAATTTACAGAAGGCTTTTTTATTACTCCTTCCAACCCGGCCTCTCATCTGATGGAGGTCACTTAGGCCAATATTCTGAGCGTTATTAATGATGATGGTATTCGCATTAGGGACGTCTAGACCATTTTCGATGATAGAGGTAGCCACGAGTACATCAAATTCTCCATTGATAAATTGTAACATTAGCTGCTCCAGCTTTTTGCCCTCCATTTGTCCATGACCGATGCCTATCTTGGCATCAGGCACGAGGCGCTGCAACATCCCAGCTACTTCCTTGATGTTTTCAACCCGGTTGTGGATAAAAAACACCTGCCCTCCGCGACTCAATTCATAGCTTAGACTATCCCGGATTATTTCTTCGCTAAAGGGTATAAGCTGCGTTTCGATAGGATGCCGGTTAGGAGGAGGGGTGGTCATTACGCTAAGGTCGCGAGCCTGCATCAATGAAAATTGCAAGGTCCGTGGAATCGGGGTAGCGGTAAGCGTTAAGGTGTCTACATTAACCTTAAGGTTCTTGAGTTTATCCTTAACACTCACCCCAAACTTTTGCTCTTCATCAATTACCAATAGACCTAAATCCTTGAAATTAACATCCTTGCCTACTAAGCGATGGGTGCCAATCAGAATGTCTACTTTGCCATCTGCTAGATCCTTGAGTATTTCAGTTTGCTCCTTGCGCGATCGAAACCGATTGAGATATTCCACCCGACATGGAAAATCCCCTAGTCGCTTGCTAAAGGTTTTATGATGCTGGAAGGCTAATATGGTGGTAGGTACGAGAACGGCAACCTGTTTATTGTCGTTTACTGCTTTGAAGGCGGCCCTTACAGCCAATTCGGTTTTCCCAAAGCCTACATCCCCGCAAATAAGGCGGTCCATAGGAGTTTGAGATTCCATGTCTTGTTTTATCGCTGCGGTAGCAGATTCTTGATCAGGCGTATCTTCATAGATAAAAGAAGCTTCTAGTTCGTGTTGTAGATAATTGTCGGGCGCAAATTGAAAACCCTTAGTAGCCTTGCGCTTAGCGTATAGCTTGATCAAGTCGAATGCTACCTTTTTAACTCGGCTCTTGGCTTTGGATTTGGTTTTCTGCCAAACGCCAGATCCTAATTTATGGACACTAGGTACCGTGCCTTCTTTGCCATTATACCGGGTGATTTTATGCAAGGAATGGATACTTACATAAAGTACATCTCCACCACTGTAGATAAGTTTTATGGCTTCCTGTTTTTTACCATTAACATCGATTTTTTGCAAACCACCAAACTCGCCAATTCCGTGATCAATATGGGTAATGTAATCGCCCACCTGGAGGGAAGTCAGTTCTTTTAAGCTAACAGCCTGACGCTTTTCGTATCCCGTGCGCAGCCGGAACTTTTGATATCGCTCAAAGATTTGGTGGTCGGTATAGACTAAGATCTTTTGTTCTTCATCGATGAAGCCTTCATGGAGGGTGTGTACAATGGCCTGAAACTTAACTTCATGACCAATATCCTCAAATATGGCGTCAAAACGTTCGACCTGCTTCTGATTCAGACAAAGGAGGAAATTGTCGTAAGCTTGGGCTTCATATAACTGCAGATTTTCCACCAGCATTTCAAACTTCTTATTGAAGCTTGGCTGGGCTTTAGTGTTGAAGGGTATCTTCAAATGAGCTTCACCGTGGATATCCGCCTGCCATTCAATATTGTGGAAGGCTTGAATTTGCTTTTTAAATTCTTCGCCACGAATGTAAAGTTCCGCGGGTTCACTCCTGGAAAGATCGGAATTGACCTCTCTAAAGGCCTCTAGCGCTTTTTCGAAGAGGCCGTTTAGTTTATCGCTTACAATGGTTTGATTTTGGGCCCAAATAATGCTCTGGCTATCAATGTATTCCAAGAAGCTTTCTCTGGTTTCCATTAAGGCTTTATTCTCAACATTTGGTACCAGCTGTATGCGCTTCACCTGATCAATACTCAATTGACTTTCAATGTCGAAGGTGCGGATACTTTCCACATCATCATCGAAAAACTCAATCCGAAAGGGTTGATCATGGGAGAATGAGTATACGTCTACAATTCCCCCTCTAACCGAAAACTGTCCTGGCTCGACCACGAAATCAACTCTCTCAAATTGATATTCAAAAAGGGTCTCATTTAAGAAGTCGATACTGAGTTGATCGCCCGTTTTAAGGGTGAAGGTATGCGCACTAAGACTCTTACGGGTAACAACCTTTTCAAACAAAGCATCCGCGTAGCTTACTAGGATGGCGGGCTTTTTTCTGCTGTTAAGCCGGTTTAGGACTTCAGCACGGAGCAATACATTGGCATTGTCTGTTTCCTCAGTGTCGTATGGACGTCGGTAGGAGGCAGGATAGAAGAGTACATCTTTATCGCCAATTAGACCCTCGAGATCATTTAGAAAATAAGCCGCTTGTTCTTTATCATTGAGGACAATAAGATGTGGTTTTTCTGATTGCAGATAACTTTGAGCAGCGGCAATGGGGCTTAGTGAACCTGTTAGTCCCTTCAGCTCGATTCTTTGCGGGCTGTCTTTTTTATACTGCTGCAATAGGATATTTATCCTCCGGTCATCTTGATATCGATCTAAAAACTGACTAGCGTTATTGGCCATTTATAAACTGTTAAACCATCCACGCGTCTCTGCGGGATGGTGAAGGAGCAAAGGTAAGATTTGGGTCGTTTTCATCTTGATTGTTCTTCTGAACAATTCCAAAGCGATCATTAGGCCCAAGAATCCATATGAAAGTGCCATTTTTAGTGGCAATAGAAGCCTTCCGATTTTGATGTAGTCCGCCATATTAGCGATATTCGCCGGGTAAGAGATATGTGATGTTTAGGATGCATGGATCCATCTGGATCTTTTTAATGTTGAGCCTTGGTCTAAAGGCTCAGATTTCCAAAGAGCAGCTTATTAAAGCCTCGCTTGAGGAGCATAGAAACCCAATTGTTTTGGATTCACTTGCTAATGGTCTCATGGCATTTGAAGATGATTCCATTGCCTTGGCCAGAGCTTGGTTTTTGAAAGGCTTAGCTCGGACTTATGCTTCCGACCCGGGTGGTGCGGCGAACAATTTTCAATTGGCCCTAGCCCTGATGGAGGTGGGCGCCAAATATGATGAGCGCTTTACCTACGAAATGGTCTTGAAAAATTACGGTATCGCCAATTACCGGAGTCGAAACTATCAAAAAGGAGATTCTGCCTTCCATGCTTTGAAAGATTTGGCCTTGGCCACCGGCGATAGTCTGCAGTATTCTATAGCCCTTAAAGCAATTGCCAATGCCTTCATGGTTCAAGGGAAATTTGATACGGCCGCTCAATTAATGGAGGATGTAGCCCTTGTACAACAGTCCTTTGAATACCCAGGTCTGGCCTCCACATATTTAAGTTTGGGTTCCATTTACGGTCGTATTCAGCTGGAAGAGGAAGCCTTGAAATGGTTCCGTAAGGCTTTGAACTTGAGTGAGGGATTGCCCGATGAAAGAACCAAAGGCCGGATTATGAACAATATGGCAGTTGCCCATCGCGCTAGTGAGAATTATGATTCAGCCAATTACTACCTCTACCAAGCCTTAAAGATTCAGCGAGGCTTGGGATCTGCTATTGATCAGGTGGAAGTGCATGCAAATCTCGCTCGAAATTATGTGAAATTGCAGGCTTGGGATAGTGTGCAAACTCATTTAAACAATGCTTCTAAACTATTGCCGCCAGGTCAAGCTGGAGGGCGATCAAGACATAATGTTTTGTTGTTGAATCTTCAGGTGAGCAATCACTTAGGAGATGCGAAGCAAGCTTTGCTTTACTTCGATTCACTAAGAACTCAAGTGCCATCTAATCAATGGCGGAAAGATCCAGAATATCTGAGAGCCTTTGCGAATTTTTATGAGCTAAATGGGCAAAAGGATTCTGCCATATCCTACTTAAAACAGGTTCAGGAAATTGAGGATCGACGCAGTCAACAGAAAAACGCTGGTCGTATCAAACAGGCTAGTAATAAGGTTGAAATTGCGGCTTTAAAAAAGAAAAACGAAGGAGAGCTCCGGGGATATCAGTTAGCGATTCTCTCCATGATATCTTTCCTCTTGCTCGGGGGAGCTTGGTTTTGGTTTGCCCGACGAAAGGTGAAGAAAATCAAGGCGGAATCAAGTATGAATACTGATGAGTCGGTGACTGGGCTTGATAATGAATCGAAACTGGGCAATGCCGCAGTGGAGCCCTCGGACCTTCCCTTATCATTCCGGCTAAAAAGCAAGGCGGTGATTAATGTAAAAGATTTGATTTATTTACAGTCCGATGGTCATTACGTGAACCTTTATTTAAAGGATAGGAACAATCCCGAGGTAGAACGCTCGAGTTTGAAAAACTGGGAGGAGAAATTGGAAGCCCATGACTTTATTCGTATTCACCGAAGCTATCTTGTGAAGGGAAAAGAACTTAAGGCAGTTTACGCTTCTAAGGTCCTATTGGAAGATGGAACGGAGCTGCCTGTGTCTAGAACCTATAAGGATGAGCTGAAGAATAGATTTAATGAAGAGAGTTAAGCGGTTGTTCATGACGGAATATCGGTTATTAGTGCCATTTTCTTGAGTGATTCATTGTTCCAAGCGACATTTACTCTCGGTTATCAAACCACTTTACTTCCCCCTCTAAGAAAAAGCGATCTCCACAGATCGCTTTTTATTTTTTAAAAAGTCTTTGACTATGGATAAATAAAAAGCCAGTCCGGTTTTAAATGGACTGGCTTTACTGAATATCGAGATTATCCTAGTTTCCCGGAAATTCTTTTAAAAACTCTTCTGCCTTGTTGACCATGGAAGGGCTGCCGCAGAAAAATGGAACCCGTTGATGCAATTCCTTGGGCTCGATGTCCATAATCCGCGTTTGTCCGTCACTGGCCTTGCCGCCGGCTTGCTCAATCAAATAGGCCATTGGGTTACATTCATAGAGTAGTCTTAATTTACCGTTGGGAGCTTTGGTTCCTTGAGGGTAAATGTAGATTCCTCCCTTTAATAAGTTGCGGTGAAAATCGGCGACCAATGAGCCGATGTATCGCGATGTTAAGGGTCGGTTGGTGGCGGGGTCTAATTCCTGGCACCATTTTATGTAGCGCTTCACTCCCTCCGGCATATGAATGTAATTGCCTTCATTGATGGAGTATATTTTCCCATTTTCTTTTACTCTCATTTTAGGATGAGAAAGGAAGAAGCTACCAATGCCAGGGTCATATGTGAAGCCATTCACCCCATTACCAGTGGTGTAAATCAACATGGTTGAGGTACCATATACTAGATAACCAGCAGCCACCTGCTTGTTTCCAGGTTGGAGGAAATCATCCAAGGTAACTGGGCTTCCGGGTGCTGATACCCTGCGATAGATGCTGAAAATGGTTCCCACTGAAACGTTGACATCGATATTGCTGCTTCCGTCAAGAGGATCGATTAAAACAACATATTTTGCATCGCTGTGAATAGCGTCATCAAAAACAATGTGATCCTCAATTTCCTCGGAGGCCAATCCGCAAATTTCGCCTCGCTTACGCAGGGTGCTGATAAACATGTCGTTAGCAAGCACGTCCAATTTTTGTTGCGCTTCTCCTTGCACGTTTTCAATGCCAGCCGCGCCAATAATATTGGCTAAGCCCGCTTTGTTAATTTCTTGGTTGACCATTTTACCGGCCAATCTAATGGAACTGAGTAGAGCGCTGAGCTCTCCTTTTGCATAGGGGAAATCCTTCTGGTTTTCAATGATGAATTCCCCTAGGGTAATATGTCTTTTCATGGTTTTGAGAGGTATAATACAAAGTTAGAGCTTTCAGGCTTTGAGTTTCTTAATTCCCTTCAAAAAGCTTTGAAGACCTTCTTTATTGCGGGTGGCAATCCAAAGTTTGCGCCCGGATTTTAATTCCACAAATAGCGCCCATTGGGCTCCAGGGTTGAAAATGATTTCCTTTGGACCGCGCTGTTTTTTTCCGATACTGGTGAGGGGCAGTCTTTTGAATTTCAAAGTTTTTACCTCTTTCCAGCTAAAGGACTCCTGACCTAAACTTCCGAAGCTTACTTGGACCTCCTTACTATCCATCCTGACCAATAATCGAGTCTGAGCCATGAGCACCACTATCAGGGCGATAAAGAGAGTTCCTGTAATTAGTGCCCAATTCGGCATGGGATTGTCTCCTATTGGAATCTTAAATAGTACCTGCGATAAGGTGCTGAAAGTGAAGAATAAGAGGAGGCAGATTAATACCAACCAAAGCAACCAATTGCGTATTCCTAAATTTTCCTGGTAGTCTTGATGATTTAGTTCCGCCATTGCATTCATACCTTTGCCGCAATATTAATCAGAATGTTAGAACTAAAGAACAATGCGTATCAAATTGGCGGACTGGATGTGCGTCAGATTTGCGAAGAATTTGGAACCCCAGTGTATATCTATGACAGTGCAAAAATGGAAGCACAGTATAAACGCTTGAAACAGGCTTTTAAGGGAACCAAACTCAAGATTAACTACGCGTGCAAGGCTTTAAGTAATATTAACGTTCTGCGTTACTTTCATCAATTAGGCGCAGGTTTAGATACCGTATCTATTCAGGAGGTGGAACTTGGTCTGAGAGCAGGCTTTTTGCCGGAGGACATCATTTATACTCCCAATGGAGTTTCGATGCAAGAAATAGAAAAAGCGGTTGGCCTAGGGGTGAGGATAAATATTGATAACCTTAGTATTCTAGAGCAGTTTGGGGCCAAATTTGGGGGTTCCTATCCAGTTTGTATTCGTCTTAATCCACATATTATGGCCGGAGGGAATAGTAAGATTTCCGTAGGACATATCGATTCGAAATTTGGAATAAGTATTCACCAGACCCGTCATTTGGAGCGATTGGTAAATAGTTTGGGTTTACGGGTGGAAGGGGTGCATATGCATACTGGGAGCGATATTTTGGATGTCGATACCTTCTTGGTTGGAGCGCGCTTATTATTCGATGTGGCGAGAGATTTTCCGGATTTGAAATATCTCGACTTTGGATCGGGTTTTAAGGTTCCCTACAAGGCGGATGATATTGCAACCAACGTCGAAGAGTTAGGGTCTAAAATGACCACCATGTTTCAGGATTTTTGCGCTGAATATGGCCGTGAATTGGAAATCGAATTTGAGCCAGGTAAATTTTTAGTCTCGGAGTCCGGAACTTTCTGCTGTACCGTTAATGGTCTAAAGCAGACTACAGCTACCGTTTTTGCCCAGGTGGATACGGGCATGAATCACTTGATTCGCCCTATGTTCTATGATGCCTATCATCACATCTTGAACCTGAGTAACCCAGGCGCTTCAAATAGAGTTTATACGGTGGTTGGTTATATCTGCGAAACGGACACTTTTGCCAGCGACCGCCAGATCGCTGAAATTCATCAAGGCGATATCCTAGCTTTTCAGAACGCAGGCGCTTACTGCTTTACGATGGCCAATAATTACAATAGCCGTTTTAAGCCAGCGGAAGTCTTGATTCATAATGGCGAGGCACATCTGATTAGCAGAAGACAAACTATTGATGACTTACTAGCCACCCAAATCGAAATGGAATGGTAAAGGTTGAAGTACGATCAGGAGGAACTAAGGATATACCAGACCTGTTGCGCTTAATAAAGGATCTAGCCTTATTTGAGAGGGCTCCAGAGCAGGTGATTACTTCGATTGAGGAGCTGGAAGATGATTTTATTTCGAAGAAATTCGATTTCCTAGTTTTGGAACATGAAGCCAAAGGAATAATAGGAATCTCCCTTTACTATCCGCGGTATTCGACTTGGAAGGGCTACTGCTATTACCTCGAGGATTTGTATGTGATGCCTGAATATCGTGGTGCGGGATACGGTAAGCAATTATTAGTGGCTACAGCCAAGATTGCCCGGGATTCGGGTGCGAAGCGATTAGATTGGCAGGTACTTGACTGGAATGAACCTGCCGTGCGCTTCTATGAATCCCTAGGTGCTGATATTGAAAAGGAATGGTGGAATTGTAAGTGGTGGCTCGCTCAAGAGTAAAACATATTCGAATTGCCATAGTTGGTGGAGGTGCAGCGGGTTTTATGGCGGCAATAGAAGCCTCCGGTCCTCACAGCGAGGTTCACATTTTTGAAAAGAGTAATAAGGTCCTTTCCAAGGTCGCGATTAGCGGCGGAGGAAGATGTAATATCTTGCATGACTGTCCCTATGTCTCAGAATTAATTAAAGCTTACCCTCGCGGCGGGAGGTCGCTCAAAAAACCATTCGGAAAATTTGCCTATCCAGAGGCCAGATCCTGGTTTGAGTCGAGAGGCTTAAAACTGAAAGTGGAGGAGGATGGTCGAGTGTTTCCGGCTTCCAATTCCAGCGCTTCTGTAATAGCTCTTTTAGAGGGCTTAGCTCGAGGGAAGGGGGTGGAGGTTCATCTGCGAAGCCCTCTGCAAAGGCTGGAGCCCACTGAAGCGGGCTATGCCTTGCACTTCAGGGAAGGTGTCCAAGAATTTGAGAAGGTTATTTTAGCCACCGGTGGGCATCCAAATCGCCGGGGCTTTGATTTCCTGAATAGCTTAGGGCTGGAACTGGCTGATCCCGTACCTTCTCTATTTACTTTCAATGCACCACAGTCTCCCTTCAAGGAATTACAAGGACTGTCGGTGCCCAGCGCCGAGGTCTTAATAGCGGCTACCAAGGCAAAGCAGACCGGCCCCCTTTTAATTACGCATTGGGGGTTTAGTGGTCCTGCCGTGCTCAAGTTAAGTGCCGAACAAGCCATCCTTTTACATGAGCGCGATTACCGCTTTAAGGTAATGATCAATTGGACCGGCAAAAATGAAGCTGAGATTAGGCAAGTTTTGCAAGATTCCTTTGGGCAAAACCCTCATAAGGCTATTGTGAATAATTCCGCTTTTCAGATTCCCAAACGATTATGGAAGGCCTTGGTTGAGAGGTCAAATGTCCATCCATCCAAAGCCAGTGGCGAACTTGGTAAAAAGGATTTAAATCGATTGATCGAGCAGATATTTAGATGCCCGATAGAGGTTGAAGGAAAAACAACTTTTAAGGAAGAGTTTGTGACCGCTGGCGGGATTAAGCTTTCGGAATTGAATTTGGATACTTACGAATTAAAGACTTACCCAGGGCTCTATGCCGTCGGTGAGCTCACCAATGTGGATGCAATCACCGGAGGCTATAACTTCCAACATGCCTGGACCAGCGGTTTTTTAGCCGGTCAATCGGCCTCATCATAAAAATCGATTAAAAAGCTTTACTAAATCATATTTGGGTTTTACTTTTGCAAAGTATAGTAATACTATATTTTATAAAAGCATGACTAAATACTCCTTCAGTCTTAATAGTGATCTTTATCTCAAAGATCCCCTGAGTTCGGATAAGGGAAAGGATTTATTGAAGCATGGTGCTCCACTTATTCTGTCTACAGGTCTGGAGGGATTCACCGCACGAAAGCTAGCTGAAGCGGCCGGCCTAACGGAGGCAACAGTCTATAAGTACTTCGCCAACAAGCAGAAATTACTGCAGTACTATTTTCAACTTTATTGGACTTGGCTGGCGCAGCAAATTAAGGTGTTCACGGCGGTGGAGGTAGACCCTTATCGACGTCTAATAGCCTCCGTCCGCTTATTATCAGAAATGCCCGAAGTAGCCGCGGACCCAGGCTTAGTGAGTAAGGAAGTCTTAAGGCAGCTAGTGGTAGTGGAAGGAGTTAAGGCCTTTCATCATGCGCAGGTCGATGCAGATAATGCTAAGAAACTTTATGCCCCATATAAAAACGTGGCGGCCCTCTTTGCGGAAATGATACTGGAAGTTGATCCGGATCAGCCTTATCCTTATTCGGTGGCCACCACCCTTTTGGAAATGTCACATTCCTTAGAGTATTACAGGGATCATCTTCCCTCATTAACCGATTTCCCACGAGATCAAGACCCATCCAAACTAACCGCTTTTCTCGAACATTTTATTAATCGCTTTATCTCAAAAAACCCTGCTAATGACAACTAAAGCAAGAGTAACCGTAGCCAAGGGCGACGGTATCGGACCAGAAATTATGGATGCTGCTTTGCGCATCATGGAAGCTGCCGGCGCACAATTGGAGTATGATTTCATCGAAATAGGTGAAAAGGTATATCTAAATGGAAATACTGCGGGTATTTCCAATGAATCTTGGGATACGCTTCGCAGAAACAAAATCTTCTTCAAGGCTCCTATTACCACTCCTCAAGGGGGTGGCTATAAAAGCTTGAACGTAACTATCCGTAAGTCTTTAGGGCTATATGCGAATGTTCGTCCATGTAAAAGCTATGCGCCCTTCGTTCAAAGTAAGCATCCAGATATGGATGTGGTAATAGTGCGTGAAAATGAAGAAGATTTATACGCGGGCATTGAACATCGTCAAACAACGGATGTGTTTCAGTGCTTAAAGCTGATCACTATACCTGGCACCCAAAAGATAGTTCGTTATGCATTCGAGTATGCACAGAACTTTAATCGCAAAAAGGTGACCTGCATGGTGAAAGACAATATTATGAAGGTTACCGATGGCCTTTTTGCGGATACTTTTCGCGAAATCGCGGCTGACTATCCAGATATTGAGGCAGATTTAAAAATCATTGACATCGGCGCTGCTCTTTTAGCCGATCGCCCCGAGGATTTTGATGTGGTGGTTACCCTAAACCTCTACGGAGATATCGTGAGTGATATCGCTGCCCAAATTACCGGATCTGTAGGTTTGGGAGGTTCTTCAAATCTAGGCAAGGACTTCGCAATGTTTGAGGCAGTTCACGGCTCCGCTCCAGATATTGCCGGTCAGGATATGGCGAATCCAAGTGGATTGATATCTGCGAGTGTGATGATGCTCGAGCACCTGGGTCAATTGGAGGTTGCCGAAAAAATCGCCAATGCTTGGTCTAGAACCTTGGAAGATGGAATTCATACCGGTGATATTTTCCGGGAGGGAGTTTCCAAAGAAAAAGTTGGAACCAAGGCTTTTGCCGATGCCGTTATCGCTCGAATGGGCCATAAACCTGCTCATTTGCCGATTGTCGAATTGGATCAAGAATCCTTCAAGCCTATACATATCCCTGAATACTCTCGTCGTCCCGAACAAAAGAGTCTTAAAGGGGTGGATGTTTTTGTGGATGACCCAATGTTGAATGCTGATCAATTGGGTGAGCGTTTAGAGAGTCTGACTCAGGGTTCCTTGAAATTAAAGATGATTACCAACCGAGGCGTTAAGGTCTATCCAAATGGTTTACCCGAAACATTCTGTACCGATCACTGGCGCTGCCGATTTGTGCATTCCGAAAATCCCAAGGATGTCAATCAGATGAAGGAAGTTAGTCGAGAAGATTTACTTGCCTTGATCTCTGAGCTTTGGCGCAATGAAGTAGATGTGATCAAAACTGAAAACCTCTATTATTTTGATGATAAAATTGCCTTCTCCCTCGGACAAGGCGAGTAATTCCGCTTATGAATACCCAACTCATTCTGGATAATTTGCTAAGCCCCCCGATCCTGTTTTTTCTCGGGGGGCTCTTAGCCGTTGCTGTTAGGTCAGACCTTGAAATACCCCGTGAGGTGGCAAGGTTCCTTTCCCTGTTTCTGCTCTTTTCCATTGGTTTAAAGGGTGGAATGGAACTATCACATGGTGATGACGTGGGCGAGATGCTAAAACCCCTTCTCTTCGCGGTTATTCTGGCTGTGGTAGTGCCGCTGTACACCTTTTTTATTCTAAAAAAGAAACTCGATGTGTATAATGCTGGAGCCGTCGCAGCAACCTATGGTTCCGTATCGGCCGTTACCTTTGTTACGGCGGTCTCTTTCCTGCAGGAGGCCGGAGTTGAATTTGGGGGGCATATGATAGCGGCCTTGGCCATTATGGAATCACCCGCAATTATTGTTGGAGTAATTTTAATTGGTCGATTCGCTAATAAAGCTAGTGGGCCAAATCGCATGCGAAAGGTCTTGCATGAAGCTTTTACTAATGGGTCTGTTTTTATTATTCTTCTGAGTTTAGTCATCGGCATGGTAGTTTCGGACCATCAGTATGAAGCCGTGGCTCCTTTTAGCGAAAACTTGTTCAAAGGAATATTGACCCTGTTTATGTTGGACATGGGACTCTTGGCCGGAAAGCGACTTTCTGGACTTCGAAGAGGTGGGGCTTTCTTGTTGGCCTTCGGGATTCTCATTCCGCTACTAAATGCAGGAATAACTATGGTGATTTGTCCTTTGCTCGGGATAAATTTGGGAAATGCCTTTCTCCTTACGGTCTTAGCAGCCAGTGCTAGCTATATTGCAGTTCCTGCCGCGATGCGAATTGCGGTGCCCAAGGCGAATCCGGGAATTTATGTACCACTTTCCCTTGGTGTTACTTTCCCTTTAAATATCATGGTTGGTATTCCTATTTATTATCTTATCCTCGAAAATCTTTACGCTTGATATGGAAAATATTCGTCGTGTTGAAATAATTGTTCCCAGCCCAGAAGTTGAGCGAATTTTGGAACTGTTTCAAAATAAAAAAGTGGAAGGATATACCTTGATCGAAAAGGTTAGGGGAATGGGGCATAGAGGAATTCAGGATGGCATGGGACTTACCGATGCCTTTACCAACAGCTTAATTATTTGGTATTGCATGCCCGCCAAATTTGAATCACTGAAAGAAGAAATGCGCGAATTGCTCTTAGAAGCCGGAGGAGTTTGTGCGATTTCGGACGCGCAATGGCTCCTGCATTAGCGATTAATTTCGCTTATTGAGCAAGGTCAATTTGTACTTTTGCCCCTTAATTATTTTTCATGCGCATCTTTAAATTCGGTGGAGCAAGTGTTAAGGACGCCCAAGGGGTGCAAAGAGTGGCCTCCATCGTAAATCACTTTTCTGAGGACGATATATTGATTGTCGTTTCGGCAATGGGTAAAACCACCAATGCTTTAGAGGTCTTGGTGAAATCGTATCTAAAAGGTGATTCAAAGTTGTGTCAAGAGCAATTCGAAGATCTAAAGTCAGTTCATCATCAAATTTATAATGATCTTTTTCCCAAAGGTCATACTGAACTAATGGCTGCGCTTAAGGAATTATTCCTGCAGTTGGAGACGATACTAGATAGTCAGCCGCAAGGAAACTTTAATCAGGTCTATGATCGCATAGTTTCTTTTGGTGAACTTCTTTCTACCAAAATAGTATCCGCATATTTGAGCGCTCAAGGTCGGACTAATTCTTGGTTAGATGCTCGTCGTTTAATCCGCACTGATCAGAACAATCGTGCTGCACGAGTGAATTGGAGTTTAACCCGCCGCTTGGTAGGAGAGGCCGTTCAGCCGGGCAATTCTTATGTGACACAGGGCTTTATTGGTTCCGATGATAATTTTAAGCCCACGACCCTTGGTCGCGAAGGCTCTGACTATACAGCCTCGGTATTCGCCTATGTTTTACAGGCTAAGGAGCTTAGCATTTGGAAGGATGTTCCTGGAGTTCTAAATGGAGATCCCAAGGTATTTAGTGAAACTAAGTTGCTAAAGCATATAAGCTTTCGGGAGGCAATTGAATTGGCTTTCTATGGAGCATCGGTAATTCACCCCAAGACTATACAGCCCTTGCAGGAGCGAGGAGTGCCTCTAAGAGTGCGGTCATTTAGTGATCTTAAGGAGGAGGGGACAATAATCAGCGAAGGAGTTCAGCTTGATCCTTTTATGCCCTGCTTTATAAGAAAGGAGAATCAGCAGCTGATTAGTCTTGCCACGAGGGATTTGGCCTTTATTGCCGAGGATCATCTATCGAAGATTTACCAGCTGTTTCATCAGTATGGCTTAAGGGTGAACCTATCCCAACATTCTGCTACTAGTTCTGCCTTTTGTGTCAATGATGATCCCATAGCCAGTCCACCACTTTTGGAGCAGCTCAAACAAAATTTTGATGTCTCGGTGGTGGGGAACTTGGAACTTTATACCGTTCGCCATTACGATCAAAAATCTATTAACGATATTAAGAGTAGAGGTCGTAAATTGCTTGAGCAGATTAGTACGGATACCTATCAAATCGTAATTCGCGCTTAAGTTCTATGCCTGCTAATGAATCAAGAGAAGGGTCAAAAACAGTTAAGCTTCCCAGTTTAGGAAGAGAAGCTGCCTTTAAATTGATTCAACAGATAAGTACCCTAAAAAGTGTAGAGGAAACTTTTAAGGATGTAGATAGTCAGGAAAAGGATGATTTCATCGATGAACTACTGAAAGAACTTGATCTAAGCTATCAGTATTTTGAAGGAGAGTTAAAGCGAATCCCGAAGGAAGGGCCACTAATTTTGGTTTGTAATCATCCCCTCGCTGGGGTTGACGCCTTGCTCTTGATTAAATTATTAGGAGGTATAAGACCTGATTTACGAATTATAGGATCTGATTTGTGGCAGGGATTGAAGCCTATAGCACATCATTGGGACCTAGAGACTTCATCTTATGATACTTCACGAGACTTTAGGGACTGTTTGAATGAAGGCCGAGCGGTAGCGATTTTCCCGGCTCGGGGAATTAGTAAAACCTATAAATTTTCCCGACGACAACTTCAGGATGGCGAATGGGATTACAATCTCCTCGCACAGATTCAATCGGCTGAAGTGCCGATCATTCCTATCTTCTTTAAGGCCAATCAAAGCATTATTTATCATCTTATTCAAAGACTAGGTCCAAGTTTCCAGGACCTGAAAATCCCCGCTGAAATACGTAGCTTTAGAGGTAGACCCATAACCATTCGCATTGGACGAGCTATTTATCCCAAGGAGCAGGCAGCCTATCCAAAACAGAAACATTTTGCGAGCTTTTTACGCCAAAGGGTCTATCTTCTCAGTAATGCGCTCAGTACAGATTTTAGGGTTTTTGGTTATAAGAAACCTCAAGACCCAGAGCGAATTGCTGATCCGGTTGATAGCGAGGCCTTGAAAATGGAATATCAACACCTTTTGTCGATCGGGGCTCTGATTGAGGAGAAAAGGTCTTACCAGGTATTCCTCACCAAAGCCTCCGAGGCGCCAAGCATGATCAAGGAAATAGGTCGCTTAAGAGAAATTACCTTTCGGGCGATTGGCGAAGGTTCTAATCTCGCTTTGGACCTGGATTCATTCGATTATCATTACCACCACTTATTACTGTGGGATAAGGATTCGGAGAGCTTGGTAGGCGCTTATCGTTTGGCTATCGGCTCAGAGGTTTACCCGAAGTATGGGCGAAATGGTTTTTACCTTAATACTTTATTTCGCTTTAAGAAAGGCATACGCCCGATGCTGGGTGATTCCCTGGAAATGGGTCGGGCCTTTGTGGTACAGGAGCATCAGCAAAAACCTTTACCCTTGTTTGTGATGTGGAATGGTATTCGTGAGGTAATGCGCAGGCACGAGGAATTAGAATACATCATAGGTTGTGCCAGTATAAGTAGCAGCTTTTCAAAATTTAGTAGACATCTAATGGTAGGCTTCCTGCTGAAAAACTTTGGTGATGCTAGCTTGGCCGAGGAAATCAGGCCGAGGAAACCATTTAAGCTAAAGCTAAATGCTACTTCTAGGGAACTGGTGATGAATTCTGCTCCACAAGATCTCGTGCAATTTGATCGTAAGGTGGATGAAATTGAACCAGGGGATTTAAGGTTTCCGCCTTTGATTAAAAAGTATCTCCAGCAGAATGCAATGATGGTCTGTTTTAATGTCGATCCTTTGTTTAATGACTCATTGGACGGCTTTATGTACATCCACCGTCAACATTTGGAATTATAATTTCCTAACTTGGGGCTACAAAAATCCCCCTGATATGAGTTTGAGCCCTCCTACAAGGTTCAAAAATATCCTTGAAGATCTCTCGCTGCTTGCTCACTTGGATTCAAACAGTCCTTATGGCTTTTGGCTTTGCCACAACGAGAGTGCCTCTATTTGGATAAATAATGCTTTTGCGGTGGGCTTAGGTCATGTCGGTTTAGATACCACACTTTTTCGCTCCGCGATCCTAGGGGAAAGTCAATTTGAATTCTGCCAGCGAGCCATAGATTTAAATGGTAAAGGACAAGTTTCTACCCATTTAACCTATGCCTGTGAAAGAGGTATACTCAACTTCGAAGCAGAAATTGTCCGACTCAGCAATTATCCCGATTACTACGCTGTCTTACATAGGAGTGGTCCGAAGTCCATCTGGCCCGAGGACTCCGTAAATTATCCCTATCTCTTAAAAACAAGCCTAAAGGGTACTTACGAGTTTTACAGCTCGAGTTATGAGAGGGATTTTTTTAGTTCTGCGGGCTCGAGACTAGGTTCAGATGCGATTTTGGAGGTTGAAGAATCTCATCGGGCAACTTGTCAAACTTTTGTCAGAACGTCTTTACGGCATCCCGATGAAATTTTTGATTTACGACTCAGAACTTCCGACCCAGAGGCGGGTGGGGGCCGAGATACCCAATGGCAGTTTATTGCTCTTACCGACTGTTGGGGCAAGGTAGAGTCAGTATACGCACGTGGTTATGATATGTCCGCTCTCTTTGAAGAAAGTCGGGAACAGTTAAAGCGTTTAACAGAGGGAGTCCCTGGTTTTCTATTCCAAATCGATAGGAACGAGTCGGGCGAGATCAATTTAAGCTTTTTGAGTAAAGCCTTTGCTCAGGGGAATTTCGGTATTTCAGAAGAGGATTTAAATGAGGACCCCAGTCAAATAATGAAGGTAGTTAGTCCTAAGGATTATTCAACCTTATTGGGTTCCATTATCTACGCAGCAAGGAAGCAGCAAGAATTAGAGACGGAATTTCGAGTGGTGAATGCCCTGGATGAAGAAAGGTGGTTTAGAGTTAAGGCGCGGCCTGAAGTGCAGGCGGACGGATCACAGTTCTGGTACGGAATGGTGCATTCCATTGATGATCAAAAGGATAGTGAAAAAGAGCAGCAAAAGCTGGCGAGGATAGCCCAGAGTACCTCAGATCTTATGCTCTTAATTAATCCTAATCTGCAAGTGGATTGGATGAATATTGCGGCCCAGCGTTTTCTTAATCAAAAATTGGGAAGACTGGAAGTTATAGATCCCCTCAACCTTTTTCAGTCGGAAGAAAGCCCTTCGGTGATAGAGGATGCTATCAAGGCTTTGGAGGAACGCCGCAGTATGGAACTCAAGCTTCCCTTAGCAAGTAGCCTTGGCCAACGTTGGGTAGAAATGAGGATAAAGCCTATTTGGAATGCCAATGGTGAATTCCTTTACAGTTTAGTGGTGATGCGTGATATTCACGAAGAGGAATTGAAAAGCCAAGAAATGGAGAGCCTTCTGAATCTCACCTCGGAGCAAAATAAAAGGCTACAAAGTTTTACCTATATCGTTTCTCACAACATTCGCTCCCATTCCGCAAACTTGCAGGGTTTATTGGAAACAATTCAGCATACTCAAGATCCTACCGAGCGGGAGGAACTCTGGTCCTATCTATACAAGGTGTCGGAAGGACTGGATTCTACCATTAAGCATCTGAATGAAATTATCGCAATCAACCAAAGTCTAAACAAAGCCAAGGTTAAGGTAGATCTCGCAAAGGAGCTGGATCACGTACAAAATATCTTACGGGCGGAAATACAGCAAAAAAGAGCGGATATCGAGATAAAAATAGAGGAGACTCCAGAAATTTTGGCAGTACATGCTTACTTGGAAAGTATCCTTCTCAACCTCCTTAGTAATGCGCTGCGGTACGCTCATCCAAAGCGTCCTCCAAAGGTGAAAATTAAGACATCCATCAAGTCTAATTACTACCGAATTTCTATTAAGGATAATGGGCTTGGCATAGATTTAAAGCGACACAAGAATCGGATTTTCCAACTCTATCAAACCTTTCATGCGCATCCCGAGTCACGAGGTTTAGGGCTTTACATTATGAAAAATCAAATTAAGGCCATGGGGGGTGAGATTGAAGTGAGGAGCACAGTAGACGTGGGGACTGAGTTTCGAGTCTTTTTACCAATGGCAAATCAAAAATAGATTTGCTGCGCAAGTCGAAAGGTATTAGCATGTGCCTCAACTATGTCGGCCAAACGCTCACTGTAGCCACCGCCCATACTTGTAACTAAAGGGATGTCGAAATCATAAGCTGTCTTCAAAACCATATAATCCCTCTCTTTACAGCCTCGGATACTTAGACCTAAGCGACCGAGTTTGTCGGTTTTCAAAATATCTACCCCACTTTGAAAGAAAATGAAATCGGGTTTAAGTTCTGCCATTAAGTACTTCAATTCACGCTCCAGAATTTCTAGGTATTCATCATCTTGGGTATCGTCATCGAGACCGATATCTCGATCACTTTGTTCCTTGTGCAAGGGGTAGTTCTTGGCTCCATGCATGGAAAAAGTGAAAACTCTCGGTTCGGTCGACATTATTTCTGCGGTGCCATTTCCTTGATGGACGTCGAGATCCAGGACCAAAATTTGTTTAGCCAACCGGGCATCCAAAAGGAAGTGGGAAGCGATGGCTATGTCGTTCAATAAACAAAAGCCTTCACCTCGATCTGTGTAAGCATGATGCGTGCCACCGGCAATATTCATGGCAATGCCATATTCCAGGGCTTTTAGGGCGCATTCCAGCGTACCTTGATTGATGCGGCGCTCTCTTTCTACCAATTTAGCTGAAAGAGGGAAGCCTGTGCGGCGCTCTTCCGCACGGCTAAGCTTAAGGTCTTTGAGTTTTTCCCAGTAGTTAGGGTTGTGGGTACGCAGTATCTGCTCCTCACTCAGCAGTCCTGGGCTGAAAAAATTCTCCTTCTTACAGGTGCCTTCGTACAAAAGCTGCTCGGGGAGCAAGCTGTATTTGGCCATTGGGAATCGATGACCTTTTGGCAAAGGATGATGATAAATGGGATCGAAAGCTATTTTCAGCATTTCGCACTAACGCAAGCTAGCTCCGTATTGTTTTTCTAGGGATTTAAGAATCTTGTTCATGATCTGCTCTACGGCCTGGTCGTTAAGGGTTTTCTCCTCATGGGCCATAGTGAAGCTTAGCGCATAAGACTTCTTTCCTTCCGGTAAATTCTTTCCTTCATAGACGTCAAAAAGATTGACGGCTTTTAAGATTTTCCCTCCTGCTTTTGCCGCGGCAATAGCCAAGTCACCGTATTTCACTCCGCTGTCTACTAGTAAAGCCAAGTCGCGTCTAACCTCAGGGAAGCGAGGTAGGTCCTGCATTACGATTTGCTTTTTACGGCTAATTTTTAGCAATGCTGACCAATCGAATTCCGCGTAAAAAAGATTTGCCTTGAGATCAAATCGCTTGAGAAGTTTTGGATGAACCATGCCAATACGCACTAATTCCTTCTGACCGCGATGCCATAAAACTCCTTCCGAACAAATCTCAGAATTCAAGTCCGATTCTTGTAGTCCGGAAATCCCCAAGCGTTCCAAAATCAATGATGCCGTATTTTTAAGCTGATAGAAATCACTGGCTTCTGCTCCTCGTTTCCAGTTCTCATCGGCCGCTAATCCCGTTAACCAAATGGCTAATTCTTCATTTTCTTGGTAGCCCTCACCATTCTTCCGGTAGGTACGGCCAAATTCATAGAACTTTAAATTGGGGCGTTGCCGTTTACTATTGTATTCAATTGCCTCTAAGCCACCGAAAAGCAAGGATTGACGCATTACCGCTAAATCCTGACTTAAAGGATTAAGCATGGCTACACTATCTTCCGGCTTAAATCCATTCCCCTCATAATAGCCAGGCTTAGTGAGGGAATTGTTCATCATTTCATGGTAAGCATTAGCGCTTAATAGAGAGCTAATCAACTCACGTTCCGCAGCATCATCGCTGGGGTCTTTTTTTGCTACCGCGATGCGCATTGGCCCATCATAAGGCACGGCATTAAATCCGTAAATCCGCAAAACTTCCTCAACTACATCTGCCTCACGCCTAACATCTCTTCGATAACTTGGGATAAGTAAATCCCAATCCTCAGATTCTTCCTTTAGGATTTTGATGTCAAGGCTACTGAGGATTGCCTTTACTTGTTTAGCTGGAATGTTTTCACCGATTAAGCGATTCATTCGAGCCAAATTGACGGATACCTTTATCTCATCTAATTGAATTGGATGTACATCCTTCGCCTCCATGCTAATGGTTCCTCCGGCTATTTCTCGAATTAGGGAGGTGGCTCTTCTGAGGGCGTATTCGCTCATTTCGGGATCAACTCCTCTTTCGTAGCGGAATGAAGAGTCGGTATTTAAACCATGCCTTTTAGCACTTTTTCGAATGTGCACGGGGTCGAAATAGGCAACTTCTAGGAATACGTTTTGAGTTTCATAATTCACCCCCGATTCTTTGCCTCCATATACCCCGGCCAACACTAAGGGCTTTTCGGCGTCCCAAATCATAAGGTCTTTCTCACTTAAAGTAAGCTCCGTGTCATCCAAAGTCTTAAAGCTAGTTCCTTCAATGGCGTTTTTAACGATAATCTTCTGTCCCGAAATTTTATCTGCATCAAAGGCATGCATAGGGTGACCGGTTTCATGAAGCACATAATTGCCAATGTCCACGATATTGTTCACCGGCTTTAATCCAATAGCCCTTAATTTATTTTGCAACCACGCTGGTGATTCTTCTACCTTGACTCCGCTAATACTGGCGCCCAAATATCGATAGCAAGCCGCTTCATTCTCGATATGGATGTCAATGTTCAAGGATTCATTAGTCGCATGAATAGATGGCGCCTCAGGTAATATTAGCTCGAGATCTTCAATTTCAAAACGCAATAAGGCTGCTCTTAAATCCCGCGCTACACCATAGTGGCTCATTGCGTCCGTGCGGTTTGGTGTCAAGCCAATCTCAATTACAAAATCAGTTTCGATTTCGAAATAATCAGCTGCTGCTTGTCCTACTTTGGCATCCTGATCCAGAACCATTATTCCCTCATGACCTTCTCCAAGACCGAGTTCATCCTCGGCGCATATCATGCCTTCTGAAAGCTCGCCTCTCAGCTTACTTTTTTTAATGGTGAAGGAGCCATCTTCCGTATAAATTTCGGTGCCTACCGTAGCAACGGGAACCTTTTGACCTTCAGCAACATTGGGGGCTCCACATACAATTTGGACCACTTGGTCATTGCCAATATTTACCTCGGTTACTTTAAGCCGGTCGGCATTTGGATGCTGGCGGCAAGTCATAACCTCACCGATAACCACTCCTCGCAATCCACCTTTGATGGTGTCGATTTGCTCCAGTCCTTCTACTTCTAATCCGGTGTCGGTCAGGTATTCTGCCGCTTTTTCCGGACTGAGGTCTGTTTTTAGATACTCCTTTAGCCAGTTGTATGAGATCTTCATGCCTAGATTTTGAAAAGCGCAAAGTTAAGCTAATTGCGGCGCTCTAACCTAGGCTGAAAGTGACTTAATCTAAGCTTATTCAATCAAGGAGTAAACTAACTGATAGTTCTTTTTGTATTGATCAAATGGCTGTTCTAGGTGATGATTTCCAGCCAGATAGGTGATTACCTGTTCAAAGCTTTTAGGGTCCATGTATCCAGGGACCGGTTGGATTACATTCAAATCTTCGTCGAGGTAGACGATGGTAGGGTAGCTCAATTGTCCATTTGCCAAAGCTGCGGCAAGTTGATTGTATCCTCTTCGCCCTTGGGCCACGAAAACAAATTGCTGTCCCCGGAAATTTATCGTGTCCTTTGTTTCGGCATCCAATTTAACGGCGTAATAATTGGCATTAATATATTCAACTATACCAGGGTGTTGAAAGGTAGCCTTGTCCATTTTATGGCACCAGCCGCACCAGCTCGTGTAAAGGTCAATAAACACTTTGCGAGGCTCTCTAGCTTGCGCTTCTTCGAGCTCCTCGATGCTCAACCAGTTAATTTTAGTGTTTTTATCTTCCTCCTGAGCCATTAGGCCAAGGCTAAGGAATAGTAAGGGGATTAGCTGTTTCATATTAAATGTCTTCTACTTGGCTTTTAGGAACTTCTGCATAAAGTACCATGTCCAGTTGGTCAATTTCTAAAGTAACTCGATGCTTGGACTGCCTTACTACGGTACCGAAAGCATCTTCGAGATCACCATGCTTAATTCTTACCTTTTGTCCAGCGGGAAAGTGGGACTTCTCAATCTTAATGCCTTGATAACGCTCTAGGAAGTCCCTGATCCTATCAATTTCTTCATTGCGAATCGCTGCCGGTTTCCCCAGCCAGGTTACTAAACTTACCACCCCTGGGGTATTTAAGACTTCGTATTTTCTATCCTCCTCAAAGTGAACAAAAACATAACTTTTGAAAAACGGTTCCTCGACCTTTTTCTTGCGATCACTCCACTGCTTAATTACAGTTTGCGTAGGGGCAAAGGTTTCGAAGCCTTTTTTCTGTAGGCGCTCTACCAACTTTTTCTCCGTGCGAGGTTTAGTATAAAGAGCGTACCAGTTTGTGGAATTTTGAGTGGGCATAGCACAAAGGTGCTTTGGCAGATTGTGATTTGCAAATGAATTCTACCTCAATTAAAATTCTAAATATCTTTCCCCCATGAATTGGGACCTTTATCTCACGTTTATGGGGGCTGCCCTCGCTTTAACCATAATGCCGGGCCCAGATAACATTTATGTGCTAACGGAAAGTCTAAGTCGGGGCAGTCGTAGAGGAGTGAGTCTCTCAGCTGGCCTTGCTTCCGGTGTCCTTGTACATACCACCCTGGCCGCAACGGGTATTGCCCTTCTCTTACAGGAGTTTCCCCAAATCACTTGGACGGTTAAAGGGGCCGGTACCTTATACCTTCTTTACTTAGCCTTTGGCGCATGGCGGGAAGATGTAGCTACCATGACCCTAGAAGCTGGAAGTGATAAATCACGTGGGCCAGGCTTCTGGTCCTCTTTTGGTAAGGGATTTTTAATGAATGTTTTAAATCCCAAGGTCACCCTGTTCTTCCTGGCCCTTTTACCGCAATTCGTGGACGCTAAGGTCCCTCTAAGTAGCTTCGAACAGATGCTTTTTATGGGAATTAGTTTTATGATTCAGGCCTTTATGGTTTTCAGCTTAATCGCTTGGTTGTCCGGAAGCTTGCACCACTTCCTGGCGAGTAAGGGATTTTGGGAATTTTGCCGCTGGCTCCAAATAATTGTTCTAAGCTTCCTGGCCTTAGGTCTGTGGTGGCTCTGATTATTCCTCGATAAAGTAAGAAATCTGCAGACCTGCAGTCCAGCCCGAGAGAATTTCCCAATCCTCACCACTACTCATTTGATAGGCGCCAAAAACTGATAGGCGGGTTGCAGGCCACACTATAGTGGGTGCAATTTGCGCTCGATATACGGTCAGCTGTCCAAAGCTTCCGGAATCAAAATCATTGATATCAACATTCAGTCCAGCAGTATTAATGGCCAAACTATAAGCGTTAATAGGTAATTTAAATCCCAAGCTGGTTTCTAAATCAAATGAGGCTCCTCGTCCTTCCCACAGCTGAAAAGCATAAAGCGGGGTGAAGTTCAAATATATCCGACGAGTGCTAACTGGTCTGGCTTCAAGCACTTCACCATGACCATTGGTGAAGGTGGAATTGGCGTAACCAAAAGCCATCCTAGAAAAAGTAAGCATTAAGCCCCATTGGTCGTCTCCTGCCGATTGCCGCATGGAAAATCCCGCTCCGGCTTCAAAGCCTAATTCGGCCCATTCAGCAACTGCCTTATAGGCATAGTTACTTTCAAAGGAGGTAATGGTTCCAACGGGGCCGCCAAACATTTCGAGGGCGAAGCCTTCATTATTTTGGGCGTTTAGACTCAAGGCGAATAAACTTAGGAAAAGGGCGAGGCGATTCATGGGCAAAGTTTTAGAGGCTTTGTAAAAGCGAGCCCTAATTTATTTGTTTTTTCTAATACGTTTAAGTCCTTTGTCCAGGCAAAGGGACATAGGTGTCATCTCCCTCAACTTTAGGCCAATTCCAGTCTTTCCAGTCCTGCTTGGCTTGGTTTATTCTTTCCTCCCGACTGGAAACAAAATTCCAATAAATATTTCGTCCTTCGGGAAAGGCTTCCCCACCAAAAAAAAGAATATGACTCCCTGCTTCAACTTCTAAGCGACAGGCATCATCTTCCTTAGATACTAAAAGGTTCCCGGCCTCAACCTCATGCTCACAGGCATGAACTTTGCCTTTTACTACACAAATACCAATTTCTCCTTTAAACTGTCCAGCAAGATCGACCTGGCTTTGGTGATCAGCCTTAAACTCTACCATAAATAGGTGCGAATGTACTGGTACAGGTGACTTTCTGCCAAAAGCCTCCCCAGCCACCAAAGTCCATTGGCCATTCTGGTTCCAGTTTGGCAATTCCGACTGAGTGAAATGGTGAAAGGAGGGCTCAATCTCTTCAAATTCTTGAGGCAGGGCTACCCAAATTTGATAACCATGCACGGTGTGCTCATCTCCCATGCGTAATTCGGCGGGAGTCCTTTCTGTATGGCTAACCCCTTTTCCGGCAACCATCCAATTAACCGAGCCTGGTCGAATAACTTGACGGGTGCCAATACTATCACGATGCTCAATTTCACCTTCTAGCAAAAAGGTTAAAGTGGCCAAACCAATATGAGGGTGTTGGTCTACGTCCATGTACTGCCCGGGGCCAAGCACAGTTGGGCCCATGTGATCGATGAAAATAAAGGGGCCAACCATGCGCTTTTTACGAAATGGGAGTAATCTTCCCACTAAAAAGTCTCCGATATCACGGCTGCGTTCTGGTATAATTAAATCAGTGTTAGACATAGCTTTTTTTAAATTAAACCTTAGGCTAAGGGATTTGTTGCAAATTTGACCTTTATCAGATAAAAGAATTAAATGTTTCAGTGGATTTTTTCAATTATTGGCATGGGCATGCTACTGCACGACTTTCATGTCAGTATTACCGAAATTGACTATCAGGATCAGGAATTACAATGCACGATGCGCGTTTTTAGTGATGACTTGGAAATGCGCTTAGAAGAAGACTCTGGTCTTCAACTTGATTTGGGTGAAGAACATGAGCATGCTTTAACGGATAGCCTAATCGCTAATTATTTGCAAAATTCTTTTCGGATAGAGTTAAAGGGCAAAGACTTAGATTTGGAATACCTAGGGAAGGAGGTAGATTATGAGATGACCTACCTGTATTTCTACTTTAAGTGCAAACGAGCGCCAGAGGAGCTGAGTCTTAGCAATCGTGTGTTTTTTGATAGCTTTGAAGACCAGAGCAATATTGTGAATGTGCGACTCGATGGGGAGCTGCGTTCTGCATTTTTAAATGGCGCTGAGCCATCCAAGATTTTAAGTTTCTAATGATGCAAACTTTTTCTACATACTTGCGCTTGGGTTACGAGCATATCATGAGTGTTCAGGCGCTAGATCACATACTTTTCGTGGTGGTATTGATGGCGGTTTATCAGACCAAGAATTGGTTGCGTATAGTTGGGGCGGTTACCTTCTTTACCATAGGTCATTCCATTACTTTAAGTTTGGGCGCTCTGGAAGTGGTAAATATCGATAAGGCTTTAATCGAGTTTTTAATTCCTCTTACAATATTGTTAACCGCGATTTATAATGTGACAAAGGCAGGTCAAAATCAAAAGGGTCGAACAAAATTGTGGATCGCCGGGATTTTTGGTTTAATACACGGCCTGGGTTTCTCTAACTATTATGACATGCTGGTAATGGGAGAGCAAACTTATTGGGAAGCGCTTTTGCCCTTCAATCTTGGTATTGAGTTAGCTCAATTATTATTGGTAGCGATTACTCTTGCGCTCATGGGGGTTTACCACTTTATCCTCAATCGTAAAATCCGTGACTGGAACCTTTTTATTTCTGGCGCCGGCTTTGGTTTGGCCCTTGTTATGTGTCTGGAAAACTGGCCTTTTTAAATCAGTCTATTGGATAAATCGTTAGACCACTCCTCAACTTAGGTTCAATATATGTGCTTTTAGGGGGCATGGTTTTACCCTCGTCGCTTACCTGTTTTATTTGTTCCACGCTCACGGGAAACAAACAGAATGCTACTTGAAACTCACCGCTGTTTACTTTCCTTTCCAGAAAGTCTAAACCAAGGGTGCCAGGAGCAAAGTCCACCCGATTATCCGACTTTAAATCTCGAATGCCGAAGACGGGATCCAAAATATTTCTACTTAAAATTTCGGCGTCCAAGTGGCCCACTGGATCACTAGGGTCAAAGCTTCCCATCTTAGGACTCAATTTAAACCATTCACCTTCCAAATACATCCCAATCTCATGGAGCTTTTGGGGGCGAAAAGTTTCCTGATGTTTAGGTTCTATATTAAAGCCTTGCTCCAATTCACTTAAAATTTGTTGAGGCTTTTTCGATCCATCACCCTTTACCAAACGGTTGAAATCGTAGATCTTCATTTGCTCTTCTCCAATGAGAAAGGCCATGAAGTATTGGGCGCTGCTTTCTGGATTGCCGCTTTTGGCTGCACGATCTGCTAAGCGCGCGGAACTAGCACTTCGATGATGCCCATCAGCTATATAAAGTGCTTCTTGTTTGGCAAAACTAGCGGTAATCAACTCGATGTCCGAGCTTTTGTTGATTGGCCATAATCGATGATAAACCTTGTCGGTAGAAGTGAATTCATACTCTGCTCGCTGCTCAATGTAGCGGGCAAAAAGTTGATTCAATTGAAAGTCATCATGATAGATTAGAAGTACTGGCTCTGCATTAAATCCAGTTTGTTCCAGGTAATCAGTAAACATTTCCTCCCTTGCAACTAGGGTGTTTTCGTGCTTTTTTACTCGGCCTTGAATATAATCCTCAACGCTTACGGCAGCGATTATTCCTATGTACTCATTTCCATCCTTTAATTGGCTGTACAAGTAATAGCTGTCCTCTTTCTCTTGAAAAAATATTTCATCTTCACACCATTCGGCGAAGCGGTCCTTTACATGCTGGTATTTTTCGGGACCGGGTTTTAATCCGCGTCCTTCGCGAGGGTTTATGACATGCATAAAGCTGAAAGGATTGTTGTTTAACTTATCATCCAGTTCATCTTCAGAATAGCTAACATAGGAACGGGTGGCTACTAAATAGGCCTTGTCTCGAGGGGGACGAAATGCGCGGAAGGGTTTGAGAGAGATCATGTGGCGAATTTAGGGAAAGAGGGGGCTATGCTCCTAGTGGCAAATGGCTACTTTTGAACGATAATTAAGCAATTCATGAACTTTTTAGATTCGAAGCTTGAGGATTACCTAAGCGCGCATCACGATAGTGAACCGAACTTACTTGCCGAATTAAACCGAGAGACTCATCTAAAGGTATTGCAACCTCGAATGCTTAGTGGGGCTTTACAGGGAAGGTATTTGGCCATGATTTCACAGCTAATCAGGCCGCAATACATTTTGGAGATAGGCACGTATACAGGCTATTCAGCCCTATGCCTGGCCGAGGGTTTGAATCAAGATGGAGAGCTTCACACCTTGGAGCTTAATGATGAGCTCGAAACAATGATAAATCGGTATTTTAAGAAGTCACCTCAGGCAGATCAATTGCATCTCCATATTGGGGATGCCCTTGATACCTTAAGGAGTTTAGATAAACCTTGGGATTTAGTTTTTATCGATGCTGATAAGCCTAGATATCTGGATTACTATAAATTGCTAATACCCAAATTGCCGCCGGGTTCAATAATTCTTGCGGATAATGTTCTTTGGAGTGGAAAGGTGGTGCAAGAGCTGAACCCTGATGATGAAAGCACTCGCGCCTTGCTGGAATTCAATACCTTCGTGCAAAAGGACTCTCGGGTAGAAAATGTCTTACTGCCTCTTAGAGATGGTCTGATGATGATTCGAAAAAAATGAAGAAGTTTTTCCTCTTAGCTGTTTCTATCTTTTACACCGGGATTTCTTTTGGCCAGAATGTCAAAATAGCCGAAGGCAGCTTGCTGAGAGGGCGAGGGCTATGTGAGCCGTCAATTAGCATTAGTCGTACTAATCCGGATACCTTGGTGGCAGGAGCGGTTTTGGATGCAGTTTGCTATTCTTTCGACGGGGGGCTGAGCTGGCAGCGTGATACCTTAAAATCTTCTTTCGGTGTATGGGGAGATCCAGTGGTGATTAGCGATACAGCAGGGGCGTTTTATTATCTGCATTTGTCTGATCCAACTGGGGAGAATTGGTCAAGTGAAGAAATTTTAGATCGAATTGTTATACAAAAGAGCCGCAACGGGGGGCAGACATGGACTAATGGTAGCTACACCGGCTTAGCGCATCCCAAGGATCAAGATAAGCACTGGGTGGCCTTGGATCCCGCGACTAATGCCCTATATGTTACTTGGACGCAATTTGACGATTATGGTAGCGATGATACCACAGATCAAAGTAACATCATGTTTTCGGCCTCTTTAGATGCGGGTATTACCTGGACCGAAGCCAAGGCAATTAATCAAATTCCGGGTAACTGTCTTGATGGGGATTTCACAACCGAAGGAGCAGTTCCCGCTGTTGGTCCTGAGGGGCAGCTCTATGTTACTTGGGCAAATCAAAACCAATTGTATTTCGATCGAAGTATGGATGGAGGTCTAACTTGGTTGGAGGAGGATTTGGTTATAGCTGATCAGGTTGGCGGCTGGGATATAGATGTACCCGGCGTTCAAAGAGCTAATGGCATGCCGGTTACTATTTGCGATTCTAGTGGTCGGATTTTCGTGAACTGGGTAGATGATCGCAATGGAAATTATGATGTGTGGTTTATCACTTCCGACGATGAAGGATCCTCCTGGAGCGAGCCACGACGGATAAATCAAGATACCGGCACCGCTGATCAATTTTTCACCTGGATGTGTGTTGATCCTGTAAGCAATTATTTATATGCGGTTTATTACGATAGGAGGGGGCTCGAAGATTATCAAACCCATGTCTTTTTGGCGAGGAGCACCGATGGTGGACTTACATGGGAAGAGCATCGAATAAGTGAGACCAGCTTTAAAACTAATCCCTTGGTCTTCTTTGGCGACTACAATCATATTAGCGCTTTTGGAGGAAAGGTTCGACCCATCTGGACTCGGATTGATGGATTGAAGATGGGAGTGTGGACCCATATTTGGGATGAAGATTTGCGGAAGGATTCCCAAGACTAAACTTTACCTTTGCAATATCAAACCCAACGAATGAAAGCTCACTTTACCGAGGCGTCCCGAATCTTAATGATTTCCACCAGTAAAATCCATGGCTCAAGCTACATGGAGTATCTCTTAGATGAGGTAAAAGACTTTCTGGCAGAGCGCAAGGAGCTGCTCTTTATACCTTATGCTAGACCGAGTGGTATAAGTCATGAAGAGTATACCGATTATCCGCGAAAGGCTTTAGCTAGCTCCGGAATCAAGGTAAGGGGTATTCACGAGTTTTCAGATCCTATTGAGGCAGTTCATAAGGCGCAAGCGATTTTCGTAGGGGGAGGAAACACCTTTTTGTTACTCAAGATGCTTTATGAAACAAAGCTAATTGAGCCGCTACAAAAGCAAGTGGCTCAGGGTACTCCATATATGGGTAGTAGCGCTGGAAGTAATATTACCGGTATCAGCATTGGCACCACTAATGACATGCCGATAGTCTATCCACCCAGCTTCGATGCCTTGCAATTAGTGCCTTATAATATCAACCCTCATTATTTGGATCCTAATCCTGATTCCAAACATCAGGGGGAAACCAGAGCTACCCGTATCGAGGAGTTTCATTTCCAGAATGAACAGCCTGTAATTGGTTTGCGAGAAGGTTCTTGGTTGCGCTTGGAGAGCGGTAAGCTGGAGTTAAAAGGACCTCATTCGGCACCTTTATTTGAAAGGGGTAAAGAGCTGCGCGAGCTTCAAGCAGGCGATCAAAGCTTCCTTTTAGAAGCCTAAATGGATACGGCACAATTTATCACAGGCTTAGAGGAATTGGCCGATTTAAGTCATCGGGCAAAATTGAGTCATTTCGGAGTGCCCAATGCGAATGCTTTGGGGGTAAAGATGCCTCTAATTAGAGATTTCTGTAAACCTTTTCGAGGGGATAAAGACTTGGCCCTAAGTCTTTTTCAGTCCAATATCCATGAGGCTAAGATGTCCGCTGCTTTTATTTATCCTGCAAGGAATTTGGACGAAGAAACTGCGGATCTTTTCATGCAGGGCCTTTACTCCTGGGATCTGGTAGATCAATTTTGTGGAAGTCTCTTCCAAAAAGCAAGTTTTGCGGAACAATTGCCCTGGCTTTGGACTCCATTGCCTGGTGAGTTTCAGCGAAGATCTGGCTTAGTGATGATATTATCCATGGCTATACACCATAAGAAAGTTCCGGACCTGAAATTCTTGGATTATTTGCCATTGGTAGAGGATTGTATATACGATGATCGCAATTTTGTAAAGAAAGCTAATTCTTGGGTTTTGAGGACCCTAGGGAAACGCAGCTCCTTTTTAAATGCGGAAGTATTACAGTGGATTGAGGGGCTTTCAAACTCTAAGTATGAATCTAATTGGGCGCTGCGGGATGCATGGAAAGAGCTGAGTGACCCTAAATTTCAGGCCCGAATTTTAGAGCGGGAAAAGCGCAAGGCATCTAAATAGTCCTGATGGGCCTTATTGAATACGGCTATTACTTGGCCCTACGGTCCGCAATTTTTACCTTCACAGGAAACTTATCCACTTTATGAAAATCGCAGTTTTACTTCATGGCTCAGGTGTTTATGATGGTACGGAAATTCACGAGGCTGTTTTTACCTTATTGGCACTAGCTGAAGCCGGTTTAGACTATCAATGCCTTGCGCCAAATCTGGTGCAGCATCATGTGATAAACCATCTTGATGGCTCCGAAATGGAGGAATCTAGAAATGTGCTGATCGAATCTGCTCGTATTGCTCGAGGCGAGGTTCTGGATATTGCCCAGGTCAAAGCAGAGGATTTTGATGCTCTAGTAATGCCTGGTGGATTTGGCACAGCTAAAAATATTACCAAATGGGCCTTTGAGGGACCCACTGGACCTATCGTTCCAGAGATTAGGGATTTTATTCGGGCGATGGTAAATGGCGCAAAGCCCATTGTGGCACTTTGTATGAGTCCAACAACCCTGGCCAAAGCCTTGGAAGGCACACATCACGCAGCACTCAGTGTCGGAAGCACGGTTGAAGCATCACCATATGATATTGCAGCTATCTCTAGCGGTATGGAAACTTTAGGGCATGAGTCGGAATCCAAATCAATAGACCAAATTAGTTTTGACGAGGAGCTCAAGATTATTTGTGCGCCTTGCTACATGATGGAAGCTAATATTTTAGAGGTTCGTGAAAATATTAGGATTGCGATTAGCAAATTGAAATCCGTCTTAGCTGGCTGATTTTACCTGTGGTTTAGACTTCTTCCGCTGGCTTAATATATCTAATGATCAGGGTCTTATTCTCCCATTGCATTTCCGTAATTTTGCAGACTAATTTTGGCAAATGAGTAAATCTCAAAAAGCAGCCCTGATTATCCTTGATGGTTGGGGTATTGCGAAGAACATGGAAGTTTCGGCTATTGATAAGGCCCATACTCCCTTTGTGGATTCCCTGTACCAAGATTACCCTAATACCCGATTACAAGCCTCTGGCTTGTCGGTTGGTTTACCAGATGGGCAGATGGGTAATTCGGAAGTTGGCCACATGAATTTGGGTGCTGGTAGAGTTGTTTATCAAGATTTAGTGAAGATAAACATGGCGGTTGAGGATGGTAGCATTGCGCAAGAGGAAGTATTGCAATCTGCCTTAACATATGCCAAGGAGAATCAAAAGAAATTGCATTTACTTGGATTGCTATCCGATGGTGGCGTCCATTCTCATATAAATCACCTCAAAGGACTGGTTTCTGCTGCGCATGCCGAGGGCTTAGAGCAAGTATATGTTCATGCCTTTACGGATGGGCGTGATACTGACCCCAAGGGAGGTCGGGCTTATCTCTCGGACCTGGAGGAACATCTTTCACAAACCACGGGGAAGATAGCCACTGTTATTGGACGATACTTTGCTATGGATCGTGACAAGCGATGGGAACGAGTGAGAAAGGCTTATGATTTGATGGTCCACGGCAAGGGTGAAGCTTTTGCAACGGCATCCGCATGTGTAGAAAAAAATTATGAAGCGGGTATTACTGATGAGTTTATTGAGCCGGGAATCATAAATCCAGAAGGATTGATCGAGTCGGGGGATGTAGTGCTTTGTTTTAACTTCCGGACCGATCGCGGCCGTCAGATTACCATGGCTTTAAGTCAGCAAGATTTCCCTGAGCAGGAAATGAAGGCTTTGGATCTGCATTATGTGACCATGACCCGTTACGATGACACCTTTAAAGGGGTTAA